>Ga0070698_100000096_pt1 | contig 71007 bp, 63 predicted proteins | sample KBSK1502metaG_FD_65477 | JGI IMG/M metagenome (GOLD analysis project Ga0070698, IMG submission 65477) | Corn, switchgrass and miscanthus rhizosphere microbial communities from Kellogg Biological Station, Michigan, USA - KBS K1-50-2 metaG | ecosystem: Host-associated > Plants > Roots >... | reverse complement strand
TTTTTAGTTTGTCCTGTTGGGTATTTAGGAGGATAATTGGGCGCGGTATCTAAGACCGTTCTCATCGTTGGTTTGGATAACTAGAAATTATCACCACCGTTTTCCTGGCACCTCGTGGGCGAATCCTCTGAAACAATCCTCATCTTCGCGGCGAACCCGAAGGCCCAGGCCCGCTTGAGTCTCGACATGGAAGTCCGCGAAATCGAGAATGGGCTTCGCCGTTCGCGAAAACACTTTGTAGTACAACAAAGTTGGGCCACCAGGCCGGTTGACCTCAGGCGCGCGCTGTTAGATCACAAACCTCGTTACGTTCACTTTTGCGGTCACGGCGGCACAGACGGGATCGTACTCGAGGGGCAGCTGGTCAATGGCGACGCCCTGGCTGAACTCTTTGGTCTCTTTCCTGAGATCAAGTGCATTGTCCTTAATGCTTGTTACTCGAAAACTCAGGCGCAGGCGATAGCGAAGCGGGTCGATTATGTCGTCGGCATGAGTACTGAAATAGGCGACTCCGCGGCAATTGAGTTCGCGGTAGCGTTCTATGACGCCTTGGGCGCAGGCGAATCGGTCGAGTTCGCCTTCGATCTCGGCCGGGTGGCGATTCAGGTTGCAGGCATTCCAGAGTATCTGACGCCGCAATTGCTAAGCCAGCAAGGCTCTTTTTCGCCGGCACCCACTCAATCTGAGGCCGACGAGTCGATTGTGAGGCGCGATTGGGACGGCGCTCCAGCCGTATCGTTGCTCTACGGACGGGAAGCAGTTGCCGAACTATTGCGATCATGGATTTTGGAAGATTTTTGCCGCGTCGTCCTGATTACAGGCATGGGAGGTATCGGCAAAACTGACCTCGCGACTTGTTTAGGACGAGGTGGAAACCGAATCTCTAATACCTCCGAAACCTTGGCCTCTGGCATTCAAGGGCAGTTTGATTGCGTTCTATGGCGTTCTCTGCTCAACGCCCCCGCACCTGATGAATTATTCGCCGACATTCTCGGAGTCCTTTCCAGTCACCAACGAATCGACAACTCGTCGGACCAGGCGATTGAGGAAATTCTTGAATGCCTTCAGGTCAAACGCTGTCTGGTGATTCTCGATAATGTCGAAGCTGTCTTAAGAGCCGGTGACCCAATGATGCGCTACCGGCGAGGTTACGAGCGCTACGGCGAGTTGTTCGAGCTGGTTGCCAAAACGACTCACCAGAGCTGCTTGTTGCTTACGAGTCGCGAGAAGCCACGCGCGATTGCGCAACTTGAAGGAGTCAAAAAGCCGGTCCGCTCCATCTCCCTAACCGGGATCGGAACCGCAGAAAGTCAAGACCTCTTTGCGCAGATCAGCACGTTCTCGGGCGAGGAAGATGAATGGGACCAAGTGGTAACGCTTTATGCCGGGAATCCGTTGGCGCTCGAACTGGTCGCACGGCATGTAGATCAGGTGTTTGATGGGGATCTGACTGCGTTCCTCCACAGCGGACGTTCTGTCTTCACCGACTTGGAAGAGCTGCTGGACTGGCACATCGACAGGCTGGCTCCAGCAGAGACGGAGTTGATCTACTGGCTGGCGATCGAACGCGAGCCCGTCACCATTGCAGCGCTTGATAGTGATCTAATACATCCCGCTTCGCGTGAACGAATCGCGTCGACGCTGCAGAGTCTGCAAAGGAGGATTCCGCTGGAACATATTGCTCCGCATAAGTTTTCGCTTCAGCCGGTATTGATTGAATACTTAACCAACAGGCTGGTAAGCAGGATGGCTTCAGCTTTTGCGCGCGCAATCCGCGGCACACAGGAATCTCCCCAGGCTGGACACGATTTATCCGACTCACTGCAGATTCTGAATTCTCATGCTCTGTGTAAGGCGACCGCGAACGAAAGTGTTCGAACGGCCCAACAGCGGCTGATTGTACGACCGATCGCAGACCAACTTGCGTCCCTAACCGGCGGCAGTGTCGGGCCCGACCTCTTGAAGATAATTGATTGGGCGCGCCGTGATCGAGTCGAACCAGGCTATTTGGGTGGAAATCTCATTAATCTGATGGCAGAGCTGGGTATTGATCTCAAGGGAATCAACTTTTCACAGCTTTCCATTTGGCAGGCTGCGCTTGACGATCTTAACCTTCATTCGACCGACTTCTCGTTCGCAAATTTTCGCGCAACAACGTTTCGACACGCGTTCGGTACCGCGTTTTCCTTGTCTTATAGTGCGGATGGCGAACTGATAGCCGTCGGTGATGACAACGGAGAAATCCTTCTCTTTTCGCCGGCGACGGGTCAGCTCCGATTACGCTGCGTCGGTCATTCCGATGTCATTAGCGCTATTAAGTTCAGCTCAGACGGACAATTCGTAGCAAGCGCAAGTTTCGACAATAGTGTATGCCTTTGGCGTTTGAAGGACGGTCAATGCGTGAACACCTTGCTGGGCCACGAAGGTTGGGTTTATTCGCTTGATTTCAGTCCCGATGCCGAAACCCTCGCAACCGCCAGCGAAGACGGGACGTGTCGCCTTTGGGACCTGAGGACCGGTCGTTCGAAGATTGTGAATTCCGAGAAGCAGGATTTCATTTCGGCTGTGGTATTCAGCCCGGATGGTCAATTCTTAGCCGTTGCCGGAAGCGCAGGCGTGATCGAAGTTTTTCGCGTGTCAGATTTGAGTCAATCCTCACGACTTGAAGGTCATAAAGATCGAATAAGATCACTCGCTTTTTCGCGACAGGGCGACCTTTTGGCGAGCGGGGCCGAAGACCGTCAGATCTTGCTGTGGCAGGCTCAAGATGCCACTCTCCTCGGTCGACTGAGAGGCCATACTGGGGCAGTGATGTCTTTATCATTTAGCGACGCTGGCGACATTCTTGCGAGTGGAAGCAATGATCATTCAGTGAGATTGTGGAGCACCGGTCGCAAAGAGTGTGTCGGACGACTTTATGCTTCCGATAGTAGAGTCTGGTCCGTAAGCTGTAGCCCAACCCAGCGGACCGTAGCCGCGGCTACTGAAGACAGCGCCGTACGTGTGTGGGACCTGGATTCACATCATCATCTGACAACCCTCCGAGGCTATTCAAACAAAACCTGGGCGTTGTCGTTCGGTGTCGACGAGTCTCAACTGGCCGCCGCCAACGAAGACAGTTTGGTTCGCGTGTGGAACATTCGGTATGGTCAGGTGACCCTTGAGTTGCGCGGACATGCCAGCCGTGTTTGGGCGGTCGCTCGGAGTCTGGATGGGAACTATTTGTGCAGTGCGAGTGACGATCTTACCGTGCGCGTATGGAGTTTGAAGACCGGATCTTGCACGCACGTCATGCGCGGTCATTCCGACTGGATTCGCTCCGTCGCATTCAGCGCAGACTCTCGCACAATAGCGAGTGCCGGAGAAGATGGGAAAATCATGCTCTGGGATGCTCAGAAAGGAACTCTCCTTAGAGAAATCACAGGGCACCTGCCGAGATTCTTTTCGGTGGCGTTTCTTGGTAACTCCAATTATCTGGCGGCCGGCGGAGCAGGACACGAGATCTACATCTTTAATACAGCCGATGGTCTGGTGGCTAAGACTTTGGAGGGGCACGAAGGTTGGCTCACCGCCGTCGTACCGCTCGATGAATTTGTCCTTGCAAGCTGCAGCGAGGATGGCACGGCTCGGGTGTGGGACTTAAGGCGCAACTCTAGCACCCATCGTTTGGCAATCGGGCATAAGGTTTGGTGCGGCGTATTCTGTAACGAGGGTCAGTCATTCTTGACCGGCAGCGAAGATGGAACACTACAAAGCTGGAGGATCAGCAACGAGACTTGCGAGGCAACAACACGTGCTCATCAGGGCTCCGTTTGGGCACTTGCCGTCAACCCAGCCGAAGATCTAGTGGCGACAGCCGGCGATGACGGTGTCATTCGATTATGGGGATTGCCCGACCTGTTGTCCGCCGAAGGGCCGAACGCCTTACGATCGCCGCGGCCTTATGAAGGAATGAATATTACTGCGGTGACCGGCCTCACACCCGAACAGAGGAAGGCATTAAGTGCTCTCGGTGCGATTGAAATGCCATCGTCTTGAGTAGCTGGTGCGCCTATTGAATCTCACCGAAGATCTCGTGCAATTGTGCACGAAGCGCGTCCAGGGAAAAGAAGCGCCGGCAAACCCTCAGGTTCCGACGAGTGACTTGACCTCTATAATTCGCATCCGTTAACAGTTGTGACGTCCAATCAATGAAAGGAGTCGGAATAGGATCTGATGGCGCATCGTCGCGCGCAATCGGAAGCAACGGCGCGATCGCTCCCTTGCTTCCGTAAACCTCCTGGTAAAGCTCGTAAGTGGTAGAAATAAATGGAACACCCGTGGCCATTGCCTCGCCCGGAGGGTTACCGAACCCCTCGTAGTCGAACGACGTAAGGAAAGAACTGATGTCGGCCTCGTGCAGCAAATCACAAATCGAAAAGCGTTTGCCTCGGTCAGCTTCATCGATCATCATCGGGTTAAGTGGCAAGAGACCATCGCCCCAAATTACCTGCCCGCGGATCGATAATGTCTCCTCCAACGCAGTTAGTCGCTGAAATTCTTCGGCAGCCTCCTGGGTAGGGCCGGTCACGAATAGAAAAACTTTACGGGGATCTCCAAGCGCGACAAACCGTTGTTGTAATCGATCCAGTAACCGCATGTCTCGTTCGATCGTCTTTTGCGGTATGACCCTCGTGCATCGCGCGATCAAATATGCGTCTTCCGGTATGCCATAAGCCTCGCGTAGCGACCGGTCGCTTTCATACCAGAGTTCAGGCAGAAAGAAGCGATTCGGAATTACATTGTACAAAGCGTCAGGGGCCCATGCCTGCATCCTCCTGCGCATCCATTCGCTAGCCACCACGTACCGAATATGCTCGCAATCAAATGGCTTTCGAACGCCCGGGTACGGATACGGACCGTAAAGGTGTGGTTCGGCAGACCACATGAGGTCGTGATCTCTCCACATTACATACTTCTTGAGCTGGTGTTGCACACCATATTCTGCGATTGCAAGGTAGACAGCATCTGTGAAGATTGGATTATCAGGAAGCGTGCCGTTTTCGATAATTAGAAAGCGAACGTTATTCTCGTTGAGCGTAGTTACGATCGAAGAAGCCAACTCACGACAAACGTCGTCGTAAATATTCGCATCGGCGATTCTTATGCCCTCCACGACCTGGCGATAGGCTTGCTCTATCAACTCGGCTCCATATCGTTCAGGCTGCTGCCGCCCAATACATCTGATTGGTTCGACCCAATTTGGGAGAAAGGAGTTTTGGAGATCGACTGTTCTACCGATCGTGATGTCGTAACCAAGATCGAGTAGAACCCGAAACTTTTCTGACCGCAGCACGTTCGCGACATTTAAGAACTCGTTGACGATACCTGAGATTCCGAGGCCATCGAAAGAGATTCCGAGAATACTAGGTCCGGTGGAAGACATGTGAGGCACCTCACTGATAATTTCTAGTTATCCAAACCAACGATGAGAACGGTCTTAGATACCGCGCCCAATTATCCTCCTAAATACCCAACAGGACAAACTAAAAAGCGTACGTTGCAGTGTTCTTGCGACTGCAAGTGACAGTCGGAGCTGTGGGGTTTTGCTTGAAACTAGCCGCGGCTCTGATTAAACTCTGGCGCGGTTTTCGTTCCCACACAGATTCTCGACGCTTTTCCAGCTTGCTGAACGGTCAAAGACTGTTCCGGAGGTGCATTTCTATGCTACTGGCCCAGGCAATCGATGATTTCGTTTATGGCTATTTTTCAACACATGAGCGGAGCGAAAAAACCAGGGTCGCGTACCGGTCTGATCTCGATCAGGTCGCAGCTTATGCGCCGCCCGATTTTGAGTTGACCCACCTGAGTCCGGCTTTTGTTGAGAGTTGGGCTGCCCACTTGCGGTTCAAGAGTTATGCTGCGGCGTCGATTCGACGCAAGGTGGTTGTTTTGAAAGTATTCTGCGCGTACTGGACTAGAAAGGGCGTGCTCTCTGAATCGCCGTTCTGGCGTGTGAAGGTCAGCTTCGGACGGATACCGCAGCTTCCGCGCGCGCTGACTGAAGGTGAGATTCGAGAACTGCTCAATCAGGCGCAAATTAAACAAGGGATGTTTCAGATTGTTCGCAAACCGGCAGTGCTCGCGAATGCCAGGAATCTTCCCGCTTCGTCGCGGCAATACCGAGCGCTTCGCAACCTCGCATTAGTCGATCTGCTATTTGCTACGGGCATACGGGTGGGAGAAGCTTCGGCGCTTAGCCTCGTAGACTTTGCGGTGTCCGAGTCCGTATTTCGGATCAAAGGAAAAGGCGGAAGAGATCGCTTGGCTTACGTGGTCGATGATCAGACCTGTAAGATACAACAATCTCACATGGAGTTACGTCACCAGATCGCATCTAAGAGTCAGGCACTTTTCCTGAACGCGGTCGGTGAGAGACTCTCAACCCAGGGCATTGCCAATATCATCTCGAAGTTTCGAAAAGACGCAGGAATAGAGCGACACATTACGCCCCATATGTTGCGTCACACGGTCGCAACCTTACTGTTGCGCAACGGAGTCGATATTCGGATAGTACAGGAGTTTCTGGGACACGCGTCAATTACCACTACCCAGCGTTACACTCATATCACCAAAGAGCATTTGGTTAGAGTTCTGCGGGAACGTCACCCGTCGTTTGCGCTGAGGGGAGCGAGTTAGCATGCTCCATGTAGTCAATCAAACGGGAGAATTCCATTGTGAATTGATTAACAAAAGCGGCCTCAGTTCTATGATTGGTGCCGTTCCGCCGTTGATAAACTTGCCGAGCCGAGAGGTGAGGTGGTCCGTTCGCGCGGAGAGCCCGCTAATGAGATCACGTCATTTTCACGTCATCCTTGGCCCAAGCACCTGATGAGGAAAATGACACAACAAGACAGTCGAGCACAAATGGTTGCGGCACCTCGGTGGGTTTCTTTGAGAGCTTTCTGTGCGGCTTCAGCGTTCCATTTCTTAGCGTGTGGACAGGCGTCGAACCTAGCCCAACCAAGCCCTATAAACTCACAACACCATTTTGGTGGGCCACTAGTGGGCCAACTTAGCCGGAACACCCTGATGGCCCCCAACTATCCGGGACAACATAGTCAGGTTTTCCTCATAATTTGGGCTAATTCGTCCGTACCGGAGTGCGCCGGACTGCGAGAGACTACCGAAAAAGGACTCTTAATCAGCGGGTCGCAGGTTCGAGCCCTGCTCGGCTCACCATTATTTTCCGAACAAGTGAGGAGGAACCGCTGCTCAGCGGTCCGGCAAACAGACGCCTCCTGGTCTTACTCTTCTTCCTGTCGTCCGGACGTGCTGAAACTCAATGTCAGTGATTCCGGCAAATCAATTGGCGCAGCTTCTCTTTTCAGAATGGTGAGCCCTTCATACTCGACGGTCCCTCCGACTTCGCATTGGCCTGTCTTCACGTGAGTAATTCGACCGTCCTGGATTTGCAAGACAAAGCCCTGCAAGGTGAACTGCAACTTGATCGCGAACTCGATTCTCTTTAGAGACGCATTCCTGACTTTCAAATCAAGGTATGGATGGTGCTCACTAGTGATGCTGTGGTCCGCGAGGTCAAGGTATCTGAACTCCTCGGGATCTCGACGGGATTCGGCAAGCACGCTTTGTAGATCTTCAGCTTTCTTCCAAAACCCAACTAATAAATCGGGGAGTTTGATGTCGAACAATCCTCCGATCTTCGAAGCGAGTTCGGAGATCGAGACGACACCCTTAATGGTCTTAAGCTCTTTGCTCAGCGCCTCCTGGAAGGTTTTCCAACCATCGGGCGACTTGTTTTGATCATCATCGGCGGGAATTGAAAATATCTGACGAAGAGTCGTCGTTGATTCAGCCATCGTCTCTCCTTTCGGATCTAATCAGGTTTGCTTCGCGGGTGTTGATGTGAAATTCACTCCTGGCCAGGCCCGGGTTGAGACGTAACTCAACGTCAATCGTAAGCTTCTTCGATCCACTCTTCGCGATAGAGTTCGCGACCCCATCATCGAGATGGGAGCTGATTGTGAGGCGAGGCCCACTGCCGCCTCGACGCGCCCGGTAAGCAGCGAAGGAAACCAGGATCACAGCCAAAATTACCAGAAGGTATTTCCACCAGTTCGTGCCGACATCACTCGCCCCGGTCACACCGGGCGGAAGAGATGGCGAAGCAGTCGGCGAAGGGAGTACGGCAGCGATTTCTATCGACTGACCCGGCGATGAATACGCCGGTCCAGTTGAAGTGGGCGATCGGGAAGGGGACACAACGGCGACAGCGCCGCGCGATGGAGATGATGTGTCCGTCGGCCAGGGAGATGGAGAGTGTAGCGGCGTAGGACTGTTTGATTTCGGGGGCGATGGAGACTGCACCGTGACAGTCGGACTGCTTTCTTGCGTCGTTGTGGAGACCCTGGGCGTGGGCGATAGGGTTGCGACTGTTACTGTTGGATCGGGCGACGGTGACGCTGTTTGTGTCGGAGAAGTAGTAGGCTTTCCCACATTCAAGATGACTTCATTTGGCGGGGTGATCGTCCCGGAACAATCAGTCGAAAAGTTCACCACTCTAGCGACATACTTTCCTTCTCTGTCATACGCGTGTTGGAACTTCTTATTCTTATCACAAGTCATTAGCGCGGTTTGCGAGCGGCCGTCGCCAAAGAAAAGTAAGTAGCTAAATCGGCATCCGCCTTGAATAACGCCGCCAAAGCCCTTGATGATCACCGTGAAGTGCACAGGTTCATTCAAAGCAAGCTGAGTCCTGTCTGCCCCCAGTGCGACGCTGCGGATTGTCTTCTGGCTGGATGTTTTCTTTGTCGCCGGGGCTGGAGAATCCGCGGCCATTTTCCCGGTGGAGACTACTTGTTGCTGTTGCGACGGACCTGTAGCGACGAAAATGAATCTGCCGGAAGCCACGTAGGTGCTCACCAATGCGCCTGATAAGGCCAGCAGAAATTTCAAAACGGGAACGATCTTGAGGCCGTGTGAGATCCGACTCATGAGTATTACCTCTGATCTTGCTACGCAGCTTACAGTAGAAATGGAACCAAGCCTCACCTTTCGGGAAGTCGAGATTTCCCTTAAAGGAGAAAGACTAAAGCTGCGGGACTATGGATCTATTCTCCGGGCTGGATTGGCGAGTGTGCAGAACGAGCAGGCTCGTGAGAATTCAGCCATTCATGAGAATGTGCGAACGATAATCCTTTAGGCGCGAGGAGTCAATTGGTTTCAATGCAGGGTGATGGTCTCTGGCTCGCTAGGTAGTACTCCGAAAGCCGATTGTCTTAGGCTGAACGCCGCGATTAATTGCCCCGCAATTTGTGATACGCTTTCCTTCAATGGAGAACGAACCCACCAGGCATACCCAACCGCCCCTCGGCTCGAGGTTGTGGTGGCTTATCTCTGGCCGCGCGGGCGCGGTTGTCGTGCTCTTGCTCGCCGGGGTGGTCTTCAGGTCAAGCGCGCTTGGTCGCGGCCTGGCGGCATCGCTAAGCGTCGTCGCTCCACTCATTGTCACGGTTGCCGGACTGACAATTGTTTACTGCGCCGCGCGGATGTTGTGGAAGAATTATCTGGCGCAGGCTCGCCTGCAAATTTTTGCCGATGTTCTGATTGTGACGTGGCTGGTCTGGGCGACCGGCAATGTGGGCTCGCCATATGTCGCGCTCTACGTGGTGATCATTTCGATTGCCAGCCTGTTTGTCGGACCACGTGGCGCCATTGTTACTTCAGTCGGCAGCGCCGCGGCGTTCAACGCCTGCGCGTTGGTGGCCCTCAGCGGAATCGGTCCGTTCGCAGTCCACGGAGTCACCAGCGAGTCAATCGCGAACGCGATTCAATTTGTAGGTCTTTCCGACGTGTCGTTCCTGGTGGTTGGTCTGCTGGCGGCGAAACTTGCCGACCGTCAGACGAGATCGGATGTACAACTGGCGGCGGCTACTCGCTCACTCGCTGATCTGCGCGCGTTGCATGAACGGATCGTGGAATCGATTCGATCGGGAGTGATCACCACAGATCTCCAGGGACACATTTACACTTTCAACGCTGCCGCCGAAGAGATTACGGGATACAAACTGGCGGACGTTCGCGGCCAGGACGCTTCGATTTTCTTCGGCGACATGACGCGACAGATCGCTGATTCGATGAATGCCGCCGCGAACGGTACAGTCAGTCCGCGGTTTCAGGCCGACTGTCTGACTCCGAATGGACTGGCGCTGCGGCTTGGTTTCAGCATCGCTCCGCTGTCGGGCGAGTCGGGCGAAACCAGCGGCATGGTGATTACATTCCAGGACCTGACCGACATTCGCGCGTTGGAAGAAACTTCGCGGCGTCAGGATCGAATGGCCGCGGTCGGTCGTTTGGCGGCTTCGATTGCTCACGAGATCAGAAATCCGCTGGCCGCGATGCGCGGATCGATTCAAATGCTGCGTTCAGAGATGGACGGCAATACTGAACAAGCGCAGTTGATGGAAATCATCCTGCGTGAGTCGGATCGGCTGAACAAGATCGTCGCTGACTATCTGAATTACGCGCGCCCGCGCCCCGCAGAACTCAAGAACGTCGACATTAGCGCGCTCGTCGCCGACACTTTCAAGCTGCTGCGCAACAGTTCCGAGTTAAGCGCCGGGCACGTGCTGGAAGAGGACCTGCCCGACCGGCCCGCAATTGTCTCGGGCGATCCCGAGCAGTTGAAGCAGGTTTGCTGGAACATCGCCCGCAACGCTCTCAAATCGATGCCGGAGGGTGGAAAGTTCAGCGTTTCGCTCTCGGATGTCAACGGCAACCGCTTGCGCCTGTCCTTCAGCGATACCGGATGCGGCATGACGCCCGAGCAGGTCGAACGGCTGTTCGAGCCGTTCAACTCAAACACCGGCGGCACCGGGTTGGGCCTTTCGATTGTCTATCAAATTATTCGCGATCATAGTGGTACAATCAACGTGCGCAGCTTACAGGGAGAAGGAACCACGATCACGGTGGAGTTGCCGGTAACACAGTAGTAAAGATCATTTTCCATTGTCATTTTTTCTTGTGCGCGCTGGAAGACTTTGAAGGAGAAGCATAGTGCAAGAAGGGACAGCGAAAGCGAAAGAGCCTCAGTCACAGGCTGATGAACTCGAAGATCGGCTGATTGATTTTGGAGTTCGGATTGTCAAGCTTTCTGCAAGCTTACCGAGGAATTCTGCGGGACGGCATATTGCCGGACAGATTTTGCGATCGGGGACTTCACCAGCACCGCTTTATGGCGAAGCGAGGGGCGCTGAGAGCGTGGCAGACTTCACCCACAAATTACGGATTGTTCTAAAGGAGTTGAACGAAACATCGATTTGGTTGCGTCTGATCGATCGAAGTCAGCTACTCAAAACTAACCTGCTGGCGGACATTCTCAACGAGAACTCCGAACTTTGCAAAATCTTTACCGCTTCTCTACGGACAGCTCGGCAGAAGAATGGCAAATGAAAAATGTCAAATGATGAATGGAAAATGATCTTTTTAAGCCATGCCTAATATTCTAGTCGTAGATGATGAGCTTGGGATGCGTCAATTCCTGACGCATCTGTTTCAGCGCGACGGGCACTCGATCCGTACAGCTGAGAACGGTCGCCAGGCGATGGAGTTGCTGAAAGAACAGCCGGCTGACGTCGTGATCTCTGACGTGAAGATGCCGGACATGGGCGGCATCGAACTCCTGCGTGCGGCGCGCGAGCTGCAACCGAACATTGAAATCATCATGATGACGGCCTTCGCTAATGAAGGCACTGCTCACGAAGCATTCCTGCTGGGCGCTTTTGATTTCGTCCACAAGCCGTTTGATAACGACCTGCTGCGAGAGAAGGTTTCTCGCGCCCTGAAACAGATTTCGCTCAAGGACGAAAATGCAGTCCTGATCAAGGGTCAGCGCGCGCGCGGCAAACTCTCCAACATCATCGGCCAGTCCGATCAAATGCAGGCCGTGTATCAAATGATCGAGACAGTGGCCCAGGTGCAATCCACCGTTCTCATCACCGGCGAGTCAGGAACCGGCAAGGAACTCGTGGCGCGGGCAATTCACGATCTCAGCCCGCGGGCCCAGAAACCGTTTGTCTCAGTCAACTGCGGCGCGTTTACTGAAACGCTCCTGGAGTCAGAACTCTTTGGATATACCAAGGGTTCGTTTACCGGCGCCACCGCTAACCGCAAAGGCCTGTTCGAAGCTGCCGAGCAAGGCACGATCTTTCTTGACGAGATCGGCGAAACTTCACCAGCTATGCAAGTCAAGCTCCTGCGCGTTTTGCAGGAACGAAAAGTGCGCCCGGTTGGCGCTCACGAAGAAACGGAAGTTAACACGCGCGTTATCGCCGCGACGAACCGCGACCTCTCTGCCCTGGTTAAAGAAGGAGCGTTTCGCGAAGACCTCTTCTATCGCGTGTCAGTCATTCCGATGATCCTGCCGCCTTTGCGAGAGCGCGGCGCGGATATCGCCGAGCTTGCAGATCACTTCGTGGATAAGTATTGCCAGATTACCGGACGCCAGTTGGGACTCAGCCCGCAGGCGTTGCGGCTACTCGAGAATTATTACTGGCCGGGAAATGTGCGCGAACTGGAGCACACTATCGAACGGGCTGTGGCCCTGGAAAAGACCGATACGATTCAGCCAGAACGTTTGCCTGAGCAAGTCACAAACTACAACCCTGCCAGGGTCGCTTCCGAGTTGGAACTGCCAACTGACGGAATCAACCTCACCGCACATTTGGATCAACTGGAAAAGACTTATGTGCTCGAGGCGCTGCGGCGCACCGACGGTAACCAGACAAATGCGGCGGAGCTTTTAAAAATGTCCGTGCGTTCGCTACGCCATTTGTTGGACAAGCACGGCATCCGCGGGCTTACTGCGCAGATGCGCGATGAACGCCGCACGTCAGAAACGATTCCCCGCCGACGCGCCAACGATCCTTTTCCGCGCCGCCGCGATGAAGACTTTGAGGAACCACCCAACACTACCGGCCAAGCCGCTGGCGCAGGCGAAAGCTAAGTCGTCTCATGAGCCCGACCGTGAGGGAGGGCCTGCTCCACAGTCCCACAATCATTCCGAACTAGACGATCTCACAAAATGCCCTCCATCACGGTAGGGCTTCTGACACTCTCCGTCACAATCGCTCTGACATTAATTGTCAGAAACCATCTCTCGCACCCCCTCCTTCTGGAACTCACTTCATTTCATCGTGGAAATCACTAGGGTTCCGCTTCCTTGTCTTAATTCTTGCTGAACTAACCGTCGTGGCACGGGCCTTGATAAAGGGAGTCGTGACAAATCGCGCGCTGCGGTTAGATCGATGAGATAAAGCCGGTGGCGCGAAAACAAAAAACCAGCTTATCTCTTCAAGGAGCAAAAGAAACCAATGATGAACAAAAACCAGAAGGGCTTCTCGCTAATCGAGCTGCTCATCGTCGTGGCGATTATCGGCATTATTGCCGCGATCGCTATCCCCAATCTTCTCGCTTCCCGGCGCGCTGCCAACGAAGGTTCTGCTCAACAGTCACTGCGTACAGTCAGCAGTGCTGAGGCGACCTATCAGGCAACGAATGGCGGCGGCAATTTCGCAGTCCTGGCCGACCTCGGTGGATTTAACCTCATCGACGGTGTGCTCTCCGGCGGATCGAAGAGTGGTTACACCTTCGCAGTTGCGAAGACTGACTTTTCCTCCAGCTCGGCCGCCACTTTCGACGGTTCCGCGAAACCGACAATCACGTCCGGTGTCTCACAGACTGGAACGCGTAGGTTTTGTATAGATGAGAGCGGCGTTCTGAAGGCCGATCCCGCCGCCGGTAGTCTTGGCACCACGGTCACCGACTGTGGCGCGACTGGCTCCCCGGTTGGCAACTAAGACTCTCACACTACTGCCGATCATTCCTCTGGAGGGCAGGGTTGCATTAACCCCTGCCCTCTATTTTCAAACAGGCAGTAAACCCGGCGCGATGGCGCGTCAGAGTTTACAACCTTGTAAGTCGGTTTGCCCCCGGCAGTTCCTTTAAAGCCATGGACCAAGGATATCAACGAAAAGGGGAAACAATAATGAAAAGCAACTCCGACAAAGGATTTTCTCTAATTGAATTACTGATTGTGGTAGCGATCATCGGCATCATCGCGGCGATTGCTATCCCCAACCTGCTCGCGTCCCGGCGCGCCGCAAACGAGGGCTCTGCTCAACAATCACTGCGCACGATCAGCAGTGCCGAAGCGACCTATCTGAACACGGCCGGCAGCGGCTCGTATGGAACGCTCAGCGACTTGATGACCAAGAACCTGGTCGATGACGTTCTTGGGCAGGCGGACACCACTGCCAAGAGCGGCTACCTGTTTTCCGTGAATCCGGTTAACGGAACGCCCTCTCAGTTCTGGGCGTATGCATTGCCGACGATCACATCTGGTGTCAGCCAAACCGGCACTCGCAGATTCGCTATTAGCGACGACGGGGTCCTGAGAGCCGACACGGATTTGACGGCGCCAGCGGACGAGGCAGCGGTACAAGCGATGACGCCAACGGGTAATTAGCGCCGTCTGCTCCAGCGACGGGCGAGGCAAGCAATGCAAACGAAAAATGAGCAGGGGTTCTCGCTAATAGAACTCCTCATCGTCGTGGTGATCATCGGCATAATCGCTTCGATTGCCGTTCCAAATTTGCTCGCTTCACGTCGCGCTGCAAACGAAGGATCGGCTCAACAGTCCTTGCGGACCATTTCGTCCTGTGAAGCGACTTATCTCTTTACCTATGGCGGCGGCTCGTATACCGATATCGCTGGCCTGGGCTCAAAGACCTTAACCGACAGCGTTCTCGCGACCGGCTCGAAGAGTGGATACACTTTTGTGGCCGTTCCGATTGCGGGCTCCGCGTCCGCGCAGTATTGGGCGTACGCCATACCCACGATTACCAGCGGCATCGGACAAACAGGCACGCGCAGATTTGCCATTTCGGAAGATGCCGTGCTTCGCGGTGATACCAGCCTGACCGCACCCGCCGACGAGAACGAGGTAAAAGCGATAAGTCCGATGGGCAATTAGCACAACGCGGCCCTTGCACGTTCAAATAGCGGAGGTCGGAGTTGAGAACTCCACCTCCGCTATTTTTGCTTTGAATGGGTCTGATCAAATGAGAGAGTCTCAACCGATTAAAGTCTATTCTCATCAACTAATCGCGTAGCCCCCACACTGCCAACAAAAACATCTTTCGCAAAAAGCGTGGTTAGGATAGAGTATGGAGTCCAACCGGCTCGTGTCATGAGCAGACGATCCAACGACTCAACCCCTGCGCCAGGTATCGAGATCGCGGAACCAGCATCGCGCGGCTCTGCGTCGCAACGCGTCGCCGCCATCGCGCGCAACACGTTTCGCGAAGCGGTGCGAGATCGCGTCCTCTACAACCTGGTCATATTCGCATTGCTGCTCATTGCCGGAGCAATTTTCCTCGGCGAATTGTCCGCAGGCCAGGAAGCCAAAATCATCGTCGATCTCGGACTTAGCTCGATCCTTCTGTTTGGAGTATTCATCGCCATCTTCGTAGGCGTCGGTTTGGTCTATAAAGAGATCGAGCGCCGCACCCTCTACGCCATTCTTTCAAAGCCCATTGGCCGCGGCGAATTCGTTCTGGGCAAGTACCTCGGCCTGTGTCTGACGCTCCTGGTCAATGTCGCCATCATGGGCGTGGGCCTGTCATTGGCGCTCATGTACGTGAAGCACGGTTGGGACCCTTTGGTCGCGCGGATCTGGCCGGCAGTCTTATTAACTTATCTGGAGTTAATGATTCTGACGGGAGTAGCGATGTTGTTTTCCTCGTTTTCGTCGCCGGCGCTCTCAGCCCTGCTGACGTTTTTCGTTTTTGTGATCGGTCATTTCACCGACGACTTAAAGACTCTGGCTCAAACAATGCGCAGCGCACCGACGCGCTGGATTTTCACGGCCCTCTATAATCTTCTGCCTAACCTGGCGAATTACAATGCGACCACGGCGGCCGGACACGGGGTATCCCCTGCCCCTCGCCACCTGTTGATGGCCAGCCTTTATGGCTTTATCTATGCGGGCGTGTTGCTGGCGGCAACGACACTTATTTTTCGTCGAAGAAATCTGAAATGAAGCGCGACTACCTTCTCATTCTCGTGATTTCGCTGGGACTTGTGGCGGCGGCCGCCACTGCGCGTTGGAGCGATGCGCATCGGCCCGCCGCCCAGGCTCAATTCCCGGAAGACCAAATGGAGTTTAATGGGCGCGCGATGAAGCGGGTTACCCTGGCCTTCAATGGAGTCGCAGCTGACTGGTATTGGATTCGATCGCTTCAGTACGTGGGACGCAAGATCGTCACCTATAAGGATGCACATGCCGGAAATTTCGATTTGCGTAATTTGTCATCACTCGATCTGAAACTACTGCCCGGGCTTTTGAGGATGTCGACGACCTTGGATCCGCAATTCCTCGAACCTTATTATTATGGCGCCTTCATACTTCCGGACCTGAATCCCGACGAAGCCATCTCGCTGCTTAACTATGGTATCGCCGCCAACCCTGATAAGTGGCGGCTCTATCAACACCTCGGCTACATCTACTGGCAGCGTGGCGATTATCAAAAGGCGAGCGAAGTGTACGCCGCCGGAGCAAAGATTTCCGACGCGCCGTCCTGGATGCTGGCGATCAGCGCGCGCATGAAAGCCGAAGGTGGCGCGGCAGCAGCCGCTCGCGAAATGTATCTTCATCTTTCGGAAGCATCCGATGATCCGACTGTGAAGGCGATGGTCCAAAAGCAACTGTTACGGCTGGACTGGGTTGAAGACCGCGACAAGATTCGTCGCGTGCTCTCAAACTATGCGGCCAACACGGGCCGTTGTGTTACTTCGTGGAAGGAAACTAGTTTGGCATTAGTGGCGGCGGGCTTGCGCGTTAACGCTGCCGGCGCCCCTCTGGATCCGAAGAACCTTCCTTATCGTCTGATCAAGAATGGCTGTGACGTAGATCTGGATGAACGCTCGGAAGTACCGCACTTGTAAGCAGCAGACTTAGGATGAAAAAGGGACACTCTAAATCAGACAAGGGCGGCAGATCGCGCGCTGACGCCGGCGCCAAGGCTCCAACCCAGGGCGTGCTGGATCAAAGCCGTGCTTTGTTCCTGATAGTGGCGGCCACGGTTTTGGCTTATGCCAATTCACTCGGCGGCGCATTCGTCTTCGATGACACAAAGCAAATTGCCGGCAATCCCGCGCTGCGATCCTGGAGCAACATCGCGCGGGCATTCACCAGCGACGTGTGGAGTTTTCAGAGAGGTACGCTCACCAAAGACATTCCGCCGCCCTATTATCGACCGCTGTTCACCGCTTACCTGACGCTGAATTACAAGCTATTCGGTTTGTGGGAGCCGGGTTGGCATCTCATCAACCTGGCGGTTCATTGCGGCGCGACCGTCGCGATATTTTTTCTCATCAAGAGACTCTCCGGCGATCGACTGATTGCGACTTTGGCGGCGCTGCTCTTTGGTTTACACCCGGCACACGTCGAATCGGTCTCATGGATCAGCGGCATTCCCGATCCGCTCGCCGCGCTGTTCTACGTGCCGAGTCTGATCTGGTACGTGCGTTACCGCACCGAAGGCGGGAAGAAGTTTCTCATTGCCGCGGTGGTCGCGTACGGGCTGTCGGCCTTGTGCAAAGAGACGCCACTCGCGCTGCCTCTGGTAATCATCGTCTGGGAATTCACCCGCACGAGGACCAGGCAAAGTTGGAGTAAGCGCGGACGAGAGATCGTTCCGCAGATGGTCCCCTTTGCCATGGTCGCCGCCGCTTACCTCGCGCTGCGCTTCGCGGTGCTGGGCCGGATCAGTTGGAAGCACCCGTTCATGGCGCAGGTCCCGGACTCAGCAATCTGGATGACGGTGCCCTATGTCTTTGTCAAATACCTCCAGCATCTGGTCGCTCCATTTTATCTGAGCCTGATCTACGGCACCTCATTCATAACCCGCGCGGCAGATCCGAGATTTTTCTTGCCAGCGGCGCTAGTCGCCGTACTGGCTATTTTGCTCTGGACGTATCGCAAGCGTTTGCCCGGACAGGCTTGGATCGCCCTCGCGCTAATCATCGCGCCTCTGCTGCCAGTACTAAACCTAAAAGTGTTTCATTACGAGTACATCATTCAGGATCGGTATCTGTACCTGCCGTCCGTTGGCTTCTGCTATCTGATCGCGATCCTAATAGTGAGGCTTTCAAAAACGCGAAAGCAGATTGCCACCTTGCTGGCGATAGTGATCATTGTCGCGTTCGGCGGCGGCACGGTGGCGCAGAATAATGTCTGGCATGACGCTGTATCGCTCTGGCGGAGGGCCGTGCATTATTCGCCCGATTCATGGTCGACGCATTACAATCTCGGGCTTGCTTATCTCAACCAACGACAGTACCAGGCGGCCATCAATGAACTGGAGCAGGCGCGACAGTTGAACCCGCGCGAGCCGGCCATCCTTAACAACCTCGCCCTGGCCCAGGAGGGCACCGGCGATAACCTTGCGGCGATAGTGATTCTGCGTGAAGCCCTGAAACTCGATCCGACAATGATCGAAGCCCATAACAACCTGGGGGCGTTTCTGCTTGAGCGAAAAAATTTCAAAGAGGCCCGCATGGAATTGCTGGAGGTCTTAAAGCACGACCCCCAGTCTGTTCCCGCGCGCTTCAATCTGGCGCGAACTCTCGCCGGGCTGAGTGAACACGAGCTTGCAATTCGTGAATTCCAAACAGTTCTGGCCGCAGATCCAAACGACGTGGCCGCGCGCTATGAACTGGCCGCCAGCTACGCTGAGTTGAACCGCAATCCCGAGGCCATCGCCGAATATTCCCGCGCCTTGCAGATGGATCGTGATCCTGTGCGGGCCGCAGAGATGAAGGGAAAGCTGGAGGCAGTCGAAAAGCGTAATTGAATTGATATCAACGTGAAACGCCAGACGCGAAAGCTCACATGGACCTAGCAGTCGAAATCGAAAATTTGACCAAGGACTACGAGGTTGGGTTCGCCCGCAAGCGCAAGGTGCGGGCGCTGGACGGCCTTTCCCTGACCGTTAATCGCGGAGAAATTTTTGGGTTCCTGGGAGCGAATGGCGCAGGGAAAACGACAACTTTAAAGTTGCTGATGAGTCTGATCTTTCCGACCGCGGGTGACGCCCGAATCCTCGGTCATGACATCGCCGATATTTCGATGCACCAGCGGATTGGCTACCTGCCAGAGAACCCTTACTTCTACGACTATCTGACGGCCCGCGAGTTTCTTAACTACTGCGGCGAACTGTTTGGTCAGGATCGAGACCGGCGCGAGCGCCGCACGAAAGAATTGCTGACCCGCGTCAACCTCGAACCAAAAAGCTGGGACCGGCAAATGCGCAAGCTCTCGAAGGGCACGCTCCAGCGAGTTGGCCTGGCGCAGGCGCTCGTCAACGATCCCGAAATTGTTTTCCTCGACGAGCCGATGAGCGGGCTTGATCCAATCGGCCGCCGCGAAGTGCGCGATCTGATCGCCTCGCTCAAGCAGGATGGAAAGACTGTCTTTATGTGCTCGCACATTCTCTCGGATATTGAAGTACTGTGCGATCGGGTGGCCATTCTGAAACAGGGCCGGCTGGCGCAAATTGGTCATCTCGATGAACTTGTTCAAAGCGGAACGCAGGATCAACTTGAAGTCATAGTCACCTGCGCCAATCCTGCCGCGTTCAAACTTCAAATTCAAAACGTCTATTCAGAATTCACGGTCACGGCCAGCGGTGTGCGAGTCGTAGTGCCCAGCGAAAAAGCAGTGGACCTGGTAATCACGGCTTTGCGGGAGGAAGGCGGCAAACTCGTTTCGGTTCAGCCGTTGAGGCAATCGCTGGAGGAGTTGTTTCTCGACAACTCGAAGTCGGTGCCGCGTGCGGTACCAGCAACCACCAAGACTACTTGAGCAGAAAAAGCGTCGAGCCGTAATTGTCTTTATACATCGCCTCGAGATAGGTCGCTTTGAATTCCTCAAACGTTAGCCAGTTGCGCCATTGTTCGTAGTAATACGGATGCGTCCCATTCGCGTTGTGGCTGGCAATGCCCAGGGTGCCCGTCGTCGTGGCGAACACGTAGAGATTCGGCGAATACAAAACGTGCGTGATCCCCTGTGACTTCATCGCGTCTCTTACTCCCTGCGGAGAAAGTCCTTTCAACATCAATCTTCGCCAGGGCGTTGATTCCCAGGACGTATCGGCGACATACGGTCGCTGCACGTCGTATCCCATCTGCGACCCCATCATGAAAATCTTCGCGTCGGCGGGAGTGTTCTCGTTCGTGTAACGTATGCACGGGTAATAAAAAACCTGATTCATGAAGTCGGCCCGCGATAGAGAGCCATTGAAGTAGTTCAGCTCGCGATGTCGAATTAGTTGCGACACCTCGGCATAGCCGGTAAGCCCCGTCGTTACGAGTAACGCCAGCGTAGGCAATGCCTTAGCGATAGCCATCTTTGTCTCGAGCCATTGCGCTATCCTGATCACAGTGTAAGCCGCGATCAGGGTCAAAGCCGGAAAGACCGGCAAAAGATATCGAGCAGTCCACGCAGACCAGGCCATAATCACAAAAAAGATCGCCGAGCAGATGCTCAGCCAGATCAGTTTTCTGTCGCGCCCAAACAGAACGAACAGCGGGCACAAAATAAAAAGATAATTTGGCGTGTGGAAAGGCTCGCCGACGTTGTACAGCATCGGATTTGTAAAGTAACCCCAGAACTGAAATGGATGGCGTTCGGGACTTCGCGCTGCCGCCTGTCCCAAAATTTCACCGATGCGTTCTGACAGTCGCGGGTTTCGGGTCTGCGCTCCCTGAAAATACTGCTCCAGCTTTGCTTCCTCCACGGGACCAAAATACGAGACGGGCTCTGACTTTTGATCGTTCACCGTTTCACCTTTGGCGAACGGATAAACCGGATGGTGAAAGTACGCGTAGTTCTTTATCAACCAGGGACTCACCACGGCGAGCACAATCAGGAAGTAGCAGACGCCCAATCCAAATTGGCGTACTCGCTCCCTGGCCGAACCTTTTCGCAGAGTCTCGAACAGATACACCAGCCCCAACGCGCCAACCCAGATAAGCGCTGTCAATTTGGTTGCGACTGCAACGCCGGAAAGGAACGCTGACAGCCATAGCCACTTTGGCAGCCGCTGCTCGAGGTAAACCGTCATGGCGTAGGTCGCAAGAAAGAGCGCGCCCGCCAGCGTGACATCGATGCGCGCCGTGATGGCGACTTCTACGACCATGCCAGCGCCGAAGAATGCCAGCGCCGCGAGATATCCGGTGCGCTCATCAAGGAACCTGCGGGCGTAAGCATACAAAGCCAACGCAATCGTCAAAGCAAAACCAACACTGAGTAGCTTGGCCGCTGAGTCTGCTCCCATCATCAGGCAGGGAACGTAAAGCATATGCACCAGCATGTGAGTATTGCCCTGCGCGATATCGTAGAGCGGTGTCAGCGATCCGGCGCCGATGAATCGCTTCACTGAAGCCAAATGATAGATAGCCTCGTCGACGGCATGCGGCGGCGTCAGCGCACGGAAAATCATCAACAGCACCAGCAGCCCGAAACTGAGGAGGTACGCGACCTCAATGGGTCGCGAATAGTCACGCGCGACGGCGCTGCGCGCAACTGCGGCCAGCCGCGAAAGCTGCGTAGCGGAAGCGATTAGGGCCGCCAGAAAAATAATTGCTACCACGTAGCGATTGAGCAAACCGGCGAGGGCGACTGCCAGGATCAAGCACGCGATGGCCGCCGCGCCAACTGTGGTGCAAAAGGCAAACTCTTCCGCGAAGGAATTCCACTGGAAGCCGAAAAGAATCAGCAGCCGGCGGCCGGTGCTAAAGAAAATCGCAAACATCGCTCCGGCCACCAGCAGATTGAACAGGTGATCCAAGACCAAAGGCAGCCCCGCGATATGATCCGGATCGGCCGAAAGCTGAACGTGACCATAGATGGCCGCGGCAAACAGGGCCAGCGACAATCCTCCGTACAACCCTACTCGTGACTGCGAAGAATCGGCCGCTACTGTTTCTGCTTTCTTACTCATATGTTTCTTGGTTTAGAGTTCAACGTTTAGGAAACTCTGCTTAAGTGCGAACGCGGTGGTTATACCGCGAAGCGGTTTCGGAACAGAGCCCAGGGTTGCCGCGTTGCGCGGCTACCCTGGGTAACCCTCTAATTAACGCAACCCCAACGGGGTTGTGTCAGCTCTACGTTAGAACTCATTCCTGCCAAGCGAAATGCTGTCTGCGCGCACGATATGCAACCCCGTTGGGGTTGCACGTCTTCTTACAACTCGATCCCAGGGTAGCCGCGAGGCGCGGCAACCCTGGGCTATGTTACTTAACCGCTTCGCGGTTGGAAGAATCCGGACTTTGATCACTGGTTCCTTCAGGCGAATCGGCAGTCATTAAGGCTGAACTCTCACTTCGTGGCCACGGCACACAAGTGACTGGCAATGCGAAGACCGCGGCCCGAAGGACTCCACAGTCTATCTAAATACTTCAACAGGAAAATCGGAAGCAGCGCAATCCCCTTCGTCAGGGTGTAGAGAAACGCGCTACTGCCCGAGATGGCCACGGCAAAATACTCGGCGGTTAAATTAACTAGCGCGCAGGTTGGTCCCAGGCTTGATTCAACTCGGCACGACGAGAATGCCTTGAACAAAACTTCCAAACCATCTTTCGAGAAATTCCAGTAGTGATTAGGATAACCATGATAAGGAAATACAAATGGAGTTATACAAACGACACTGCCGCCGGACTTCAAGACTCTGTAGATCTCTCCGACGACAGTCCAGGGATCGGCAACGTGCTCAAGAACGCTGTCCAGAATTATGACGTCAACTGAATTATCCGGAAAAGGCGTGGTCGTTATGTCGGTAACTATGTCTACGTTTGGAAAAGGAAACAGATCGACATTGATAACATCGCCCCGTATTCGCCGGTTACCTGAACCAAGTTCGACGATGACCCTGGACTTGTCTGAGCGATCCAGGAGTTCTGCGACGTGATCTTTCACCATGTACTCGCTGCTGATAACGCGCCGCCCAACATTGAACAGCCTCGCCGCCAGCGTACTGTTGTACATTTGCGCGGATTGGAACTCGGCGTCCCTGGTTTGCTTCGTAGGAATCATCTGGTTATGACGCGACAGTTCCGCGGCTATCGCGGAACCAGGGCGCGACCGCCCTCCGCGCGGTTGCCCTCCCAATAATACTTGTGAAGACTAAGCATTCGCCTGAGCCGGCGCGGCAAAAGATGGGCTTTCTGTCCCGCGGCGAAAGCGATTGTGCGCGTGATTTCGTAAGTAAACAGATAAGGAATCCACCACCAGTCACCGCCGCCGGCAAGCTCCTTCGTGCATGCGACGACGTGCCGAATTTCGTAACCGGCCATCTCGGCGAACGTGTCATCGGTAATGCCTACGAGCGATGCCCCGCTATCAAAGTTGCGCTTGAATACTTCTTTCAGTTTGTAGTTGTGTGAATGAACGACCGCGGCGCGCGGCTCGTACAGGATGCGCTGCCCCGCCAGCACCACCTGCCTGGCCCATAACTGATCCTCGCTCATGATAATGGACTCGTCGAAGGGAATTTCTTTCCACACATCGCGTCGAATGGCCGAGCAGACGTTTGAAAAGAAGATGTTCTTGATCTTCAGTTTCCGATCGGCGGGACAAACGCGCACTTCACGCTGATCGGGATAGGTGCGTCGCAGGAACATGCGTTCGATCCTGTTGGTCCAGGGGCGCGGCAGTTGTCGTCCGAACACGCCGGCAAAGCCTTCCTCGAAAATGGGAGTGACCAGTCGCTCAAGAAAATCCGGCGACGCCGGAGTCGCGTCTTGCACCAGGTAAACGATGACTGGCCGCGTAGTCATTTGCGCCCCCAGGTTGCGCGTTTTCCCGTGGCCGAACTCGGAAGATGGAATGCTGTGCATGCGCATCTGCGGATACTGCTTCGCGTATTCGAGAGTCAGGTCGCTGGAGCCGGAATCGATCATCAGCACGTCTGCTTCGGAAATGCTGTCGCACGCGAACAAACCGGCGAGCACGTCTTCAAACAGCTCGCCTGCGTCCTTCGTCAAGATCACGATCGATAAGTCGTGCGTGTTCATCTTGTTTCGGCCACGATGGACATTTCACGTTGTAACTGAGCCAGGCTGATGCCTCGGCGCAAAAGAAAATATGACCCGAATGCCAGGGCCGGAATGAAGCCGATCAAATGAGCCGTGATGGAAATTGCGGCTGCTTTTTCGAGCGCTACACCCATCAGAACCAGGCCCCCGCTGAGTGCCGCATGAAAAGCTCCCGCGGCCCCGCCCGGTGTGGGAACAAACGAACCGGCCAGGCCGAAGCACATCACCAGGACCGTCTCTTTGAAACCGAAACCCAAATCGAACGCTCGCAGTATCAGCCAGTTCGCAAGAATCACCGAAAGCCACTGCACCGCTGTCCAGAGGATCACTACCACAAGCTCTTTAGCGTTCGTCAGAACACTAAGAGCCCCCAGCAACTGTCGCAGGAAACGCGAAGCCGCACGACGGATTCGGCCGTGGTTGGGTTGCTCACGGTCAGTCAGTTCGATAAGCCGATTGGATCGACTGATAAAGCGTCCCCTGAACAACAGCAGCGTGCTCAGCGCCAGGGGAGGCAGAGCGAGCAGGACCACTCCGATCTCGCTCACGTGGGCCTTGACGGAAGGTTGGTAACCGATAAATGGAAACCACAAGAGGCCGAGGCCGAACAGCATACACAGTACGCTTAAATCGAAGATTCGCTCCACGATGATAGTCAGAAACGCAGTCGTGCGTCGTACCTGTGGATTGAGCAACGGCAGCACCAGCGGGCGGATGAGTTCGCCGGCGGCGGTCCCAAATATGAAGCTTCCTCCGATGCCGATATTTATAGCCGCGAACACCGGATGGAGTTCCGTGGGCGTTAGCGGCGACAGCAACGTGCGCCAGCGAAACGCGCGCACTAAATTGGTCGCGGCCGAAACGACAAGAGATGCGAGCAGCAACAGGATACTTGCCTGGCCGAGACTGTGCAGCACTTCGGTCCAATCGAGGCCGCGCCAGAGACGCCATAGAATTAACAGCGTGAGAATGACCAGCGCCATGGTCTTCAGATGTTTACGCACGTTTGCTTAATCCACACCCACAGTCAATTCACGACCTTGCTTCAGCCGCTCATGTTTCTGCTGCTGTTACTCATAACAAAAAAATTGACAGGACTAACAGGATTGACAAGAAGCCAAACAAACCCCTTCTCATTTTGTAATCGTGTAAATGCTATCCAAAAAACATCCCATGCCTGCTCACCTCTCTCCCGATACCTGCATCTACTTCCGAACACCAGCTTATCACTATCGCGCAACGGGCTGGTTAACTGGCTCAACATTCTCGAGCTCAATTAACGCCACCTTCATCCGTTGGTACGGCGAATAGTAAGGGAGTTGCCACAGCCGCGTGTTCCTGGGCCGTAATCCAGCGCGATTGAGATAGCCAAGCGCTTCGCTCAATTCCGCTTCATAGACGATCGAGTAGAGGTGCTTACCCGCCGCGGCTCGTTTTGCGATCTGATATCGATTATTCCCGGCGGTTGACTTCAATGGATCGAAATTTCCGGACGAAGGCTGGAACGGCGTCACTCCCAGGATCGGCAGGTCCGGTCTGAGACTGGCCATCAAGCCGACCGTGGTCGGACAACTGTTAACCCAAACATCGACCTCGGCGATCATTTGCCGCTCGTCAGGGTTTAGGAAGTCTGCCATCCTTCGATCCCGAAAGAGCTGTCTCGACTCGTTAGCATAACCACTCGGATCCTGAAAGATGGTCGCCTGCACTTTGTCGCCGTACGAAACCGGGCTCAATGTGAAGACCTCTTTGTAAGAAGTTATAACCTGCATCGCGATGAGCAGGGCGAAGCACGCAGCCAGCGCGACAGTGGTGCGGCGTTCGCGAGGATTGCTGCTGTTTCCGGAAGTCTTGATCAGCGTTGCCAGCACCGAAATGATCACGATGCCACCGAGCACTTCCGCGCAAAGACCGTATCGCAGATTCCCCGATGATGCGCTCCAAAGAAATATGCTCGCGCCCGTCACGGCAGCCAGAAACTTGACGGGCGTGCTGACCCGACGTGAGCACAAGCTCACCACCACGAAGATCAGCACGAGGGGCAGCCGGCCTGTATAAGGATTGTCGCCGCCTGAGAACTCTGAACCACGCTCCGGGTAGATGTAAACCCAAAAAGGCCAAAGCAGTGTCTGCAAAATGTTCTGTGGGCCGAACCCGGCAATGGAGAGGTTCTCGGGCGTCCAGTACGGCGAGCGAAACACTCGATTATAGAGTGGAAACACGGGATTCCCGGTTTCGCGGAACATGTAGATCAAAAATGGCGCGGCGGGCGTCACGATAGCCGCGATCATCGCGATGATTGATTTCGTGAGGGTCAACTCCCGGCGGTAGACATATGCCTGATAGATCGCGAGCGCAGCAATGGGAACAGCGAACGCGAGATTAGAAATCTTGAATGCCAGGCTGATTCCGAGGAACAAGCCGATGTGTATCAGTGAGTAGTTTTTTCTCCGAACTGTCTTGAAACTTGCCGCTAACAAGGCCGCTTCACCGAGTAGCGGCAGCGCCAGCAAATCGATGAGATAAATACTTTGCAGGAAAAGGATCAGCTCGGTAGAGACAATTACCACAGCGGCTAAATGCCTGAGGTAAATGTTTCGCACTGCATCGCGCAGGAAGCGCTCGGCAATGCTGGCTGTCCAAAGAATCGCCGCGAGATTTATGACGTGGCCCAGGCGAAACCCGAGTATGTACTTGAAGATTCCGGTGGCTATGTCGGCGCTGGGGTTGAATTGAATCGCCGCCGGAAAGAAGTCGCCGGAAATAAACGGCCAGCCCCGCAGCGCGCGCTCCATGTATTCAAGGTGATAGTTGAGGACGTCATAGTTGTAATCCGGGAAGGGAGCGCGGACCAGGAAGACAACGATCAGCGGTGCATAGATCAGTAAGACCAGCAGGATAAACTTGCTCGTAGCTCTGCGAGAATCGGCGCCAGGAAAGTCTTCGCGTTGAAGGACGTGCGCTGAAATGATAACCACCGAAACCAAAGCGGTCGCCGTCCAGGCAAGCAACTGATTCGGAACCCCCCAAAAGAACTGACGGGTCACCGCGGCGATATAGATAAACAGAAGAAGATCGGAGGGCCGGAATTTGGACTCTCTTAGCTTAACCATCTCATGCTTGAATGAATCTCTTCCCCAGCGGCTCTGCCGCCTGATGTGCGGTAAGGCTTTGCCTTACCGTTAGGCTTTGAACATTTCGGAGGCTGCGCCTCCGGTCTGATGGATAGAGGCGGAGCCTCTCAATATCAAGTTACCTGCCGGAAAGGCCTGGCCTTTCCGCACATCAAGCGGCAGAGCCGCGTGCGCGATTGACTGTGAAGCACACTCAGGATCGGGTTGACCCCTTCTTTGATATCATCTCCGTCTAAGTCCCAGAACGCTCAGGAAGAAACTCGCGAAGACAATTTGCACTCCGATGATCAGGGCCGTGACCGCCGGAATGATTATGCGCAGCGTATGAGCGGGATTCAGTACTTTGAAGCTGACCTGCTTCCACGTCCAGACCGAATAAGCAGAACACACCAAACCAGTCAGGATCAAAGCTGCGCCCACGATTAGTCCTCGCTCCAAACTAACTTTGATTTTCTGTACGTTGAGTTTTGGATCTTCGGGCAAGAGACCTTCGCTGATAGCAAACACTTTGGTAAAGACTGCGAAGGCCACCGCCTGAAATCCGAGAATGACGGCCGCCGCGGTGTACAGAAGAGTTTGCGCGTCGAAGCCAATGCCGGCAACAACGACCGGACCCTGGAGAAGTACTATTCCCGCCACCAGTCCCGCCACCATCAGCAATATTCCGGGATACAGGAAGAGCCAGCGCGGGCTATACAGCAGCAGGAATCGCAGGTGCCGCCAGCCGTCGCTCCAACTGCGCAGGTGCGGCGGCCGGCTGCGTCCGTCCGGTTGCAGAGCAGTCGGCACTTCTGAGATTCGCAGCTTGTGCAAAGTCGACTTCACCACCATCTCGCTGGCGAATTCCATTCCTGTCGTTCTGAGATCCAGGTCCAGGACTGCTTCACGCCGGAAACCGCGCAACCCGCAATGGAAGTCACCCGCGGGACTCTTGAAAAAAATTCTGCCGATGCCGGTCAGCACCGGATTACCGAGATAGCGATGCAGCGGCGGCATTGCTCCGGGCTTAATGCCGCCCATGAACCGGTTGCCCATCACGAGGTCATTGCCTGCGCGCAGCTTTTCCAGAAATGGTCCAAGGTTGGTGAAATCGTAGCTGTCATCAGCGTCGCCCATGATTATGTACTTGCCGCGGGCCATGGCGATGCCGCGCATGAGCGCATTTCCGTAACCCTTCCGTTCCACGTGCACCACCCGTGCGCCCAAACTCTCGGCGATCTCCTGCGAGCCGTCGGTGCTGCCATTGTCGGCGATCAATACTTCGCCGTTGACACCGAGGCTCTCGATCGAAGCCAGGGCTTTCTTGATGCACACGCCCACTGTCTCAGCTTCGTTGAGACACGGCATCAGGACAGTGATCTCGCAATCGACGATTTCCTGGTCAGGAGTTGACGCTGGGCTGTGAGTTGGTGATAGCTCCATTCACTTCCATTCCCTTCGGAAGAATTCACGTCAGAGTATAAGGCATTAACGGCTGGGTAGATGGAAAATTAGTGGACCGAGAAAAGATGAGGTCAGTACCGGGAGCGATAGCGACCGGGTGCCAACCGATTGGACGATGGGGCCTGGTAACACGACCCGGTCGCTACCGCTCCCGGTACTGACCTCATGTTGTTCGCTTTCAGAGTGAAATGGAAAATGAGAAATGGAAAATGAAATGATCTTTACTTCAAAGTGAATCCCGTCACTTCCATTTTAGTGTTGGCGCGGTCGTCGCTGTCTTTAAACCCTTCAAGATTTACTACCACTTTCATGGTCTTGTTCGGATCGAGCTCAGGATGCTGGGTAGTCGGAATCACCACTACCGTTTTCTCTTTCACCGGATTGTTATCGTGATCCAATACGGTACCGCGAATTTCAAGACCGGTGATCGTGCGTCCGGTAAGATTGCGCGCGGTCGCATACAGCGACATCATCGTATCACCCAGAGTGCGCTTGGCCTGATCCGCGTACTGCTCGTCGAGCACGATCAGCTTGCTGTATTTTTCAAAGTCAGGCGAACCTGCGCGAACAGCGCCGGCAAGAGTTGGCGGCGGACTCGGCGCGGCGGTGTTGCGCAGCAATAAGTAGAAGAAAGCAGCAATAAACGCCGCCGCGAAAGCCGCAACAAAAATGATCAGCTTTCGCCGTGACTTGTCTTCCGGAATGCTGTGTTCTGGCATGGGTTTGTTTGACCCCTATGTTACCTCACATGTTCCGATTGGGCGAAGGAAAAATTGTGCAGTTGGCGTATGGTCATCGTAGAACGTGATGGTTCCTGAAATCTCGCACGGCTCTGCTCTTCGCGATTGCTCTCACTGCGAGTGCGGAAGCGCCGGTGTGAAAATGCTGGGTGCGGAAATCGGCATGGAAGGAGCAGCTTAACGGACTTTACAAAACTCCTTGCGCAGCCGAACCATTTTGCGTAAACTCTCCGAACTTTCGTCGCCGACGCAGACCTCGTGACGACCCAACGCGAGAATCAAGACGAAAGGTCTTCAAGAAGTTCGTCGTCATCACCCGCAACCTCCGCAAACGTCACTGCAAACAATAACGCGGAAACCGGCGGCAACGGATCGTTACGAGCATCTCATGGTGCCAGCAAGACCTCGCACCTGCTTGAAGTTCAGTGGAGAAAAAAACATGATGCGAACGTGCTCAAGATGGAATGGCGCGCCACAGCAATGGATTCTCGGCGTGGAACTCGCCTTCCTCGATTAGCTTGGGTGCGATCATCCCTGGGGCAAGAAATATGTTAACGCGAAGTGTCTCCTTCCTGATTTTCTCGCTTGTAGCTATTGGCGTCTCTGCAGGTACATCGACTGCCAACCACCGTATTCAGGGGACTGCCACAAGCGCCAGGCAGGAAACATGTAATCTAGCCAACTTAGTGCAGGGATTTCCGTGGGAGATATTCAAGCCACGAACGCTCAAGGAGGTAATCTCAATTACCACCAAAGCGGTGAGACCCGACGATTCGATGTTTCTGGCTACCAACCAACTCGAGTCGAAAGTAGAGGTGGTCTTCACTGGACAGTCGCGTCCCATTATTAAGGCCCGGAAGACTTTCATAACAACGTGGGTGGGAATGCTGCACGCCGACGATAAGAATTATGCGGACCTCTTTGAACGTGAGTATCTCTATAAAGAAGGACCGGACGAATATTGGCTCGCCACTTCAACTCCGATCACCAAGTATTTCGATAAGGAGCTAAAGCCAGGAGACAAGATGGATCTTTATCTGATCTCTATTGGCGCTTATCGCGACCAAGCCGATATCGATTGTGTGTTGTTAGTTGAAGAGTTTCAAAAACCGGCGGCCCAACAAGCGCGCCCAGGGGACGCGCCGTGAGCCGGCCTCTTCTGACCGTGGCGCGGTCGTCTTGATCGCGGACAAGGAAGCGAAGATCAAATTCGCGCGAGCTGGCTGTTAAAGCGATTGGCTGAAGGCAGGAGGATACGTTCATGCCCTACAAGATCGGGAAAGCGCTCGGTTATGGCGTCTTGCTCTGGGTAACCGGCTTTATCTGGGGAAGCATCGTATTCATGACGCCGGCGTTGAAGCGCACCCCGGCAATTCCTTACATATCCAGCAATCCCGCTATCAGTTTTCCGATCCTGATCACCTGGTCCTTTCTCACTTATCTCCTGGCGAAAAATTATTTGAAGGCGGCCGGCGATAAAGTTAGCGAAGGATTGAAGCTGGGTGTCACACTTTCGCTGGTAAACGTTCTGCTTGATTTGCTGTTATTGGTGGTTCTGTTGAAGGCTGGGTTCGGCTACTTCATCTCTCTAACAGTCTGGCTGGGTTATTTCATGCTGCTCTTGATTCCCTGGATGGTTGGACGTGCTTTGCAGCGAGCGCGTGTATAGTTCGCAGGCCGAACACCTCATTGTGCGGCTCGTATTACAGAACCGGGAGCGTGAAGGCCCGGCGCGACATGCTCGATCAATTCTGGAACATTACTGCTGGATGACGCGCCCTCACGTTACCGCAGAACAGGTGAGTAAAGCTCTTGAGAAGGCGGCGGCGTAACCTAAGAAAATGAATCCTGGATCCAAAAGCAGTTTGGAATTGCAGCAAGCCTACGGGACACATCTACCGGTTTTGCGATACTTGCTGGATAATTTTGACGTGCGATCCGTGCTGGAATTCGGATTAGGGCGCTTTAGCACGGCTTTGTTTCTGACCAGAGGCGTCCGCCTCACAAGTGTAGAGACAGACGAAGTCTGGCTCGATCGGTTCCACCCGAAATCCTCAATGGACCATCGGCTAATATTTCACCCTGATGACAATGTACAGTTGGTTCTCACGGGCGCATGCAAGGACGAGCAGTATGACCTGGCTCTTGTTGACGGGCCGCGCACAACCCGCTGGCTCTGCGTTAATATGCTCATGGGAAGGGCCAAAATAATAGTCATCCATGACACTGATGTCGATTACTACGAATGGCATCGGATTCTTCTCCCACGAGGATTCTGCAAACTGGACTATAAATTGTTGGTACCCTGGACATCGATCGTCACCGCCGAACAAGGGGTTATCGCTAAGGTTCAATCAGAGTTGATCTATATCAAGACCTTGAGTCAGCCGGACGACACTCAATATCTGCGCGGTAATGACGTACTTGCCGTTTGACAATCGGAAAGCGGGTCGCGAATCTGTGAACTGAAATGCGGTGAGTTCGTAGTATAGAGAAAGAAAGACCTGCTTAGGACGGAGGTTCGCCGATGTTTTGTCCACGATGTGGAAGAGATAATTCAATCGAACGCAAGTTCTGCGCTGCCTGCGGAACCAACCTCGAGGCCGTTTCCCAGGCATTGTCAGGGGCCGACGACGATTTTTTCACCAGGATTGATGGCGGCCTCGATCACTTTTTAGCCAGATACGCCGAGCATGTTTTCAAGAACGCTCCTGCAAACGCCTCCGAGCAAAAGGTAGGGAAATCCTGGCAAGTTTTAGGTCAAAGTGTCGTCACCTCCTTCGTAGACATTATCCTCTTCAGCCTGATGTGGAATGTTATTCCGCTCAGGTTCCTGCTGCTCTTGATCTCGACGCCCATTAGACTTCTGCGCGAAAAAGAACAGAGTAAAAAGAGTGAATCACTTGGCGGTAAGACGCCAACTCAATTGCCGGACCCCGTTCCGCAACAATGGCTGCCTGGATCTATCGGCAGCGTCACGGAGCACACCACCGCGATGCTGGTCGACCCCGAGTCGCGAAAGCAAGACTTAGACTTGAAACCCCTCTCTCCGAAATGAAACGGCGCCTAACCCCGGGCCGTTGGACGCGAGTCCCGATGCATCGGCTTACCTGAGAAACAAGTCCTCGTAACGTCACCGCAAGTCTCTTTCGATGAATACCTGGAATCCTATACCCACAGTTCACTTTCAAAGGACGATGTCATCAGCATCATGGTTGGTGATTTGCAGCGCCTAAGAGTTTATGCGGAGTGCGGTTTTCAGATTCAGCAGGAGATTCCCGGTGAAGTCTGGTCGGCTTATGAGGAGTTGGTCGTGGCCGGTTATGACCGGCATTTGATCACTTGACACTAAAAAGCCTGCGCCGGCGGTAAAGCACCACCAGCGCGGGCCGGGTCTGGTTGAAATAAATAGAGGCTACTGAACGGTAAAAGTCGCGGACTTCTGATCCTTCTGCTCGCCGTCTTCGTTCAGCATTGCGACTTCGATCTTGTATTTGCCAGGAGGAAAGCCCGACGCCGGGGGCGTGAAGGTGAAAGTCGCCGTGCCGCTGCTCGGCAGATCAACCGTAGTCTCTGCCAATTTTTCATTTGGCGCGTCTTCTGCAACCACGTGCCCCTTCACCTTAACTTTGCCAGGCGAATTCGAAATCGTGGCCACGGCATAAACCGTGTCATTTGGTCCGAATGTGCTTGTTTCGGCGCTCGCGGCCTTATCCTTACTAATCTTCAGGCTGCTGATATTCGCTGTCGAGGCGCTGAATTTACAGGCAACCGCCAGAGCTATCAAAAGTCCCACACTGATTACAGATATCAATCTTCCTTTTTGCATCTCGCTATTCCCCTTTTCGAATATCCTGTACTGGAGAGTTCTAACGCAAAACTGCCCGACAATGGTATCCATAAAAACGCTCGCCAGCAAGAAGCGGTTGTGGAGCATCAGCGCCCTCTCCCTCAACCTGCTCTTGAGGCTGGAGAGAAAAACCGAACACGGTTCGTGTATGCTGGGCAGCGTCAGAGCTCATTCAAACCGCGTCGAGAGGAGATTCTAGTGAAAGCATTTGGTTGCGTAATCGTGCTTGCGTTATTTTTGCCGCTCGGCGCTGCGGCCCAGACTGACGACACCTGGCCGCCGCTCAACTACCTGAGAAGTGACTACAAGTCAGTCCGAATAGTTGCTCACGTTCGCATCCGCGAGGCTGAAATTGTTAACAGGATTCCCGGCTACGACAACTGGAAGATCGTGGCGGAAGTGATCGAGGCATTTAAAGGCAACGCCCGGAAGGGTCAGGTGATCGAATATTTTCATGGCGCGGAGGCGCCCTCGAAGAAAGAGTTTTTCACCGGAGAGAAGATCGTCTTCCTGCTCGCCGAGTATGACAAAGCGAATAAAGCGCTCAGGTATTCGGTGCTTGAGAACTCGACCCTGGCGCCTACTCCTAACCGCTTAAGGAAGTTGAGGACAATCAAAAAATCTTTCGTGAGGAGACACCGGCGCTAACCACGCACCTTTCGGAGTGCCGCCTTCAGGCGGAATGATGAATTGCCAAAGCCTTCCGCCTAAAGGCGGTACTCCGAACGACGAAACTCATGATTCTTGAAACCGACAGATTACAACTTCGCATGTTGACGGATGATGATGCCGAATTTATTCTGCGCCTGCTCAACGAACCGTCTTTCATTCAGAACATCGGCGATCGAGGCGTGCGCACCATCGACGACGCGCGCGGATATATTCTGAAAGGTCCGATCTCCAGCTATGAAAAGTTTGGCTTTGGTCTTTGGATGGTCGAGACAAAATCCGGAGCGGCGCCCATCGGAATCTGCGGGCTGCTGAAGCGAGACGTGCTCGAAGATGTCGATATCGGTTATGCGTTGCTCCCGGAGTTCTGGTCCCAGGGTTATGCTCTGGAATCTGCTACCGCAGTCATGAAGTACGCGAGTGACCAGCTTGGCCTAAAACGGGTTGTGGCCGTGACCAATCCCGACAATCAGAGCTCGATTCGCCTGCTTGAGAAGATGGGTTTCAAATACGAGCGCATGGTGCGGCTGGCGGAAGACGCGCCAGAGATTAAGTTATTTGCAGCCGAGGTAGCATAGACTTCAGTCTGTGATTGAGGGTTGGGCTAATTCAATCAGACTGAAGGAAGCTACGAACAAGTTAAATTGAGCAGTAGACGCTCCCTGGCTCCAGCGGAGCCAAATGTCTATAGCTCCAGATGGTAATTATTTTCCCGCGCTCCGGAGGAGCGCAATGTACTAACATTTCGCTCCTCCGGAGCGAGCGAATGGAGGCTAAGGTGCTATAAATATTTCGCCTCTACGAGGCGAGGAATGGCATAGCCAGTGAGCTAACACCCTGATCAGAGTTCCTTCAGTCTACGAAGACTTGCCACCCCAACATTCAATCACAGACTGAAGTCTATGCCACTTCCTGATAAACCTGCTCAGTTGCCTCCACCATCCGCTCCAGCGAAAAGCGTTCACGAACGTCTTGGCGCGCGTTCTGGCTCAGGCGTTCCCGTTCTTTCGCATCAGACAGTAATTCAGAAATGGCAATCGCTAATCCTTCTGAGTCTCCGAGGGGAACCAGGCGGCCGGTCTGATCGTCGGTGATAATCTCGCGGGCGCCTTCTGACATCGTTGCAATGACTGGTACGCCGCTGGCCATTGCCTCGACAATCGATAAACCGAAAGGCTCTGAACGCGAGGGCGAAACGAACAGATCGAAGGTGGGCAGAAGTCTCGCTATATCATCTATCCACCCAATTAAGCTGACGCGTTCTTTCAAATCAAGTTCATCGATGAGCATTTCCAGCTCGCGTCGATTTTCACCGCCACGAGACTTGTCTTCACCTGCAATAATGAATTCGACATCGTCACGACCGGCGCTGACGATTACCGCGGCGCGGATGAAATCTTCCTGTCCTTTAATTGGCGCCAGGTGTCCGATCATTCCCACGCGCAGTTTCTGATCCGCCCCTTGCTCGCGATTGGCGATCGCCTCCCTTTCCTTTTCGAACCGGTCAACGTCGATGCCGTTATGAATGCAAACGATTTTTCCCAGATCGAAAATCGCCTGCGTGCGAAGTTCTTCGGCCACTGCTTGCGAGACAGCGATGACGCGGGCCGTACGACGAAGAGTGAGTTTGTGAATCGGGTTAAGCGGAAACAAAACGTGCCGCGTAAGCACGAGTCGCGTGCCGGCTCGCCGCGCAGCCAAAGCCGCCAGCGGATAATCGCGCGCCACATGTGCATGAACGATTCCAATTCCGTGCTGGCGAACAAAGCGCGCCAGCTGCAAAGCACTGGCGAGGTTCAGAGAGTTTCGCATGGGCAATTCCACGATGTTCTGCCGGGGCACAGACTGGAGTTCGGCAAGCAGCGGCGACGAAGGGACGACCGCCGCATAGACATCATGTCCACGGCGAGCGAGGCTGTTAGCCAGATCGGCCAGATGCTTTTCGCCGCCGCCGAGTTCGCGCGCTGAGCATATCTGTAGGATTCTCATCGAAGGATTCCTTTTGAGAAACTCTAGCACAACGAGCCCTCTCTCACGGTCGGGCTTCAGACACGATGGTAAGGAACCGCTTGCGTTAGCAAGCGGGTAATCCTCTCGCATTAGGGTCTTGCCGGCAAAACTGCTCTTTACTGCGATATACCCACTCGCTATCGCGAGCGGTTCGGTACCAAGTATCCGCTTTGCATCGCTTAGATAAGAACGATCCACGAACTTACACGAAGGCGCACAAACAAACCTCCCTTCGTGTATCTTCGTGGATCGTCTGGCTTTGGCAAGGACATCTTTCAAACCAGGACAACCCTGTGCGCGGGCGCTCACTTGAGCTTGACGAACCGGTATAGTACAAGAGTCAATCAGGCATCGGTTCGCCTTTCACGACCTTCGAATGACTCCAAACAGCAGACACGACCCTCAATGCATCCTGTGCGATCGTGGCCTGCGCTTGATCGGAGCAGATTTTACCGGAAAACAAATCTTCAAATGCGCTCATTGCGACTATGTCACTACGCCAATTTCGACGGCGGCGGACATGATTGCTCTTTATGATGATCCGGAATACTTCGACGGCTGGGGCTGTAATCTCGAGTTCGATTACGACCGCTTCGATCCTTCGGTTCACCAACAAGTACAGAACTATCTCGATTTCATCGACAAGTACACACAGGGGAAATCTCTGCTCGACGTAGGTACGGGCAGCGGGCTGTTGCCTCAGTCGGCGCGCAATAGAGGATATGAAGTTGAGGGCACCGATCTATCAAAGCACGTCAGCGAGAATGTCCCGGCAAAGGCCGGCTTTCCCATACACCACGGCACGATCGAAGAAATCGAGTTCGCGCGGAAATATGACATCGTCACGATGCTGCACGTCCTGGAACACACCAGCAATCCACTTTCGACTTTGCAGAGATGCAGGGAGCTCTTGAATCAAGGCGGATACCTGGTCGTGGTGGTCCCGAACTATCAGAGTCTGGACTCGCGCATCAAGGATCTGCTTTCGGCTTTCAAGTTGAAGCGCCGGCCGTACAAGCATCTTGCGCTGGGGCATCACAACTGGGTTTTCTCGATCAAGAGTCTGGAGATTCTGGGAGAGAAGAGCGGCTTGCAGGTTGTTCACCGGCAGACGCAACAACCAGCCTGGCGCGCCAGCCGCTGGCATCGCTTTCTCGAGCGCTACCGGTTGGCGACATGGTGCTGGATCGTTTATCGAAAGCTGGGTACTTAAGTTGAATGACGTCGCTTAATACTGGGAGCGCGGACGCCCCCGTCCGCTCTAAGCGCTAAAATCGCTTCGCGCTGTACCTATCGCGGGTGTCTGCTCACATAATGCGGACGAGGGCGTCCGCGTTCCCAGCAGCAAGCGGCCTCCGTACTCTTAAGATTGATTCTATCTCGACCGTAATATGAAGCGCCCACGTAATCTCAAGAAGAAGCTGCTGCTCATGATCTTCGGGTTGTTGTTCGGCCTGTTCATGAGCGAGATTTTTTTGCGCGTCATCGGCTATTCGTTTCCCCTTTTCTATGAAACCGACTATTACCGTGGTTTCGCCCTACAGCCTAACGTTGAAGGCCGATATCAGCGCGAAGGAGGATCTTATGTGCGCGTCAATAGCGACGGCCTGCGCGATCGCGAGCATGCGAAAATCAAACCTGCCGATACGGTGCGGATCGCGGTGCTTGGCGATTCTTTTACGGAAGCCATGCACGTGCCGATGGAGCAAACCTTCTGGTCTCTGCTTGAGCGAAAGCTTCAGGACTGCAACGCCTTCCCCGGGAAAAAGGTTGAGGTAATCAACTTTGGCACCTCAGGTTACGGTACGGGACAAGAGTTAATGATGTTGCGACAGAAGGTCTGGGACTACTCGCCGGATCTGGTGGTGCTGGCGTTTACGACCCTCAACGACATTTACGACAACTCGCGGGCGCTGAGCCAGACCGAAGACGTTCCCTACTTCGTCTATCGCGACGGTGAGCTGGTTTACGACGCGTCGTTTCGCGATTCGCCTACTTATCACCAGCGCGATTCGAAACTGAATCGAGTTGGCCGCTGGATCCACAACAGCCTGCGCGTCGTCCAACTGGTTCATTACGTGCAGTATGTTGCCCGGATCAAGTTGAGTGAGTGGAAAACCCGGAGACGGCTCGCTGCCGCAGCTCCGTCACAGCCCACGGCTGCTCCCAAAGTTCAGAGCGCAGAAAGCATCGGTATCGAAAACATGATTTATTTCGAGCCGCGCGATGAGAGCTGGCAAGAGGCCTGGCGTGTTACTGAAGGACTGATCAAGCAGATGCATGATGACGTCGCCCAAAAAAAAGCGCGGTTTCTGATGGTCACACTGAGTAATGCGATCCAGGTCTATCCCGATCCGACCATCAGGCAACAGTTTCTCGAGCACATTGCCGCAGACAATATTTTCTATCCTAACCTTAGACTAAAGGCGCTGGCTGAGCGGGAAGAGATCGAATTCCTTGACCTGGCCCAACCGATGCAAGGCTATGCGGATCAGAACAAGGTTTTCCTGCATGGATTCGGCAGCGATATCGGAAACGGGCACTGGAATGCGAACGGGCACAGAGTGGCTGCGGAACTAATCGCACAAAAACTTTGCGGCAACAAATAGAAGGCAGATTTTGCTGGCGCTACCCTTCACTTAACAATCTCAAAATCCATCCACTGCGTTACGACGCGGTATTTCTCATCAGCCAGCGCATCTTTCACGACGACTTGCAGCACGTACTCTCCCGGCACGAGGTCGCTGCCAAGCTGAATTGCGCCACCCGACACCAGCCACCTTGGATCAGTGACGTTGGTAAAACTCAACGCGTTCTCTTTGCCGGTAAATACCGGTTGGCCGTCGCGAAATAGTTGTATTTGCGAGGTGAGCTGGGGCTTGTTCGTGGTCTTATCGAACTTGGCGTTGTAAATGATGAAGAGATAATTCATCAACATGCCCTGAGTGAAATGACGCACGGCGGGACTCGCTTCCGGATTTCTCTGGTCAGCGGCATTCTGATCCGCCGCCGCAGGGTCCCCGGCGGTCGCGGGCGGATTTGCAGCCGGCGTCGCAACGGAATTTGCGCCGGATGCCGCAGTGGTCTTTTCGCCGGGCCGCTCACCGCGCAGCACGACTCCGGAAACCGCGAGCCGATTTTTCTTAAGGTCCGGAACTTCGACGAACTGGCTTGCCGAACCGATTCGCTCCGTACTGGTGTCGCGCAAAGAAATTCGCAACTGGTAAGCACCAGGCTTCTTGATCGGAACGGTCACATAGTAGACAAGGCCGTCGCGCTGCGTTTTCTTGTAGAGAGCGTCGGGCAATTGCAGGGTATAGGTTCGCCCGCTTTGATCCACGGGGACACCGTTGTCCCCAAAAGTCATAGCCAGCACGTCAAAGACGCACTTGTGCATGCCGTTAGGCTCGTCACTGAAGGTGAGGTCATGACCATCGACGTGCAACATCGAGCGCATGATCGAGCCCGCTTTCGGATCGTAGCTAAACAATGACGTCAGTTGGAGGTGAACTCCCGTCGAGCCGAATGGCGACGTCAATGCGCCAAGCAGCTGCTGAGCCAGCGTCCGATGCCCGGGAGCAGCTTTCGAATCATCGGTGAAGCCCAGGAACCCATTGCGCATGCGCACGTTGAATTTTCCCGGTCGGGTAATTTTCAACGACAGCTTGTGAAATGTGCGCCGGCCGGTCTTCGAATCGAAGGTCGAATTATCGGGACGATATCCAATCAGGTAATAGCCTTTTTGATCTTCCAGCACGCGGCGAATGCCGTTGCTGAGATCGTTCGTGTTCTTGATAGCAATACCGCCGGTTTGTTGGGCCAGATAGTCCAACCCTCCTTGCGTCTCGAAAGCGGCGTTGCGACGATTAGTCAACTGTTGCTCTACATCGCCGGCACTCCTCGCACCGGTGCCATCGCCGCTATTAAGGTTGTCAGCCGCGCTAATGCCCATCGTCTGTAGTCCGGTGGCATTCATCGTGTAGATCACAACTGAAGCGCGACCTGCTTCGTCGACCAGGCGACGCAGTCTTTCCAGCGCCAGGTAATTACGCGAGGCGTCCTCGAGGTTGTAGATCCTGAAGCCGTCCGACACCAGCAGAATTGACTTACGACCGGGAAGGCCGCGCAAACCTTTTACTACGTAACTGACCGCGCCGAGCGTCCCGACTGAGAACATGTCGTCGCGAAATTGGTTGAGATCTTCGTTCTTTGCGTCCATCTCCGGCCCATGTTCGCCTGGCGTTGGAGGCTCAATCGGCGCGAATGCCGCGATACCGCCGCGTCCAACTGAGTTCCATTTCACCCGCTCAATGGCCGCATATAATTGACGTTTGTCCGAAGTGAATTGCTGCAACGCTCCCATGCCGCCGCCGGTGCGAATGATGGCCACGAGGTCTCCGATCTGCATCTGCTGGTCCACAAATTTCTTGAGCGCCTGCCGGACGAAATGCGTACTCTCAAACGAGAGACCTAAGTCATCGACAACAATTGCGATCGTGCGGCGAACATCCTCGGGCTTCAATCGAGTAGGCGGAACGGGAGGCGCATTCTTTTCAACCGTCGCAGATTTTTCCCGCCCTGCGGGCGCGGCCGGAGATTCAGTGACGTAGTAAGAGAAGTTCGTGATCTTCTGCTGCCGGCCGTCTTCCAGAATCTTAATTTCGTCAGGCTTCAAGTCGGTCACGACCTTGCCGTGGTTGTCAGTGACAACCGCATCCACCTGGACGAGGTTAGTCGTAATGCGCACGACTTCATCTGATTCTGGTTTTTGGACTTCTTGCGACGCGGGTCGCTGTGATGGGTTTGGTGTCGCTGTGGGCTGCTGAGAAAAGGCGATCGAGCCGAGTTGAGTCACTAACACGACGGCAAGCAGTTGATGTCTCTTCATGGGAGCCTCCAAAGCGCTCGATTTTCAACCAGCTTATTATGGAATGTCTGCTAAGCAAAGAAAGAATATGCGTGTTGACTCGGTCAGTCAGCCGATGCGGTCAGTACCGGGAGTAGGGACCGGGTCTCGTTTTCGCTGTCAGAGATCGTGTGGAGAGTTGCGACCCGGTCGCTACCACCACCCCACGCGGGCTGCCCGCGCGGGGACCCCGGTCCGCTTCCGGTACTGACCTCAGCTACACAGTGATGACCTTTTCATAAAACTCGATGTACTTGGGAATGACGAGGTCGGTGCTATACCGCGAAATAGCTGAGGCCCGCGCCCGCTTGCCCATCTCGCGGCGCAACTTTTTATCAGTCAACAGGCGCACGGCCTCTGCGGCCATCTTGTCGACGTCGCCGACCGCACCAAGAAATCCCGTTTCGCCGTCGTCGACAACTTCGGGCAGGCCACCAACGCGCGATGCGACGACCGGCACTTCGCAAGCCATAGCCTCCAGGGCCGCCAGCCCGAATGATTCCTGCTCAGACGGCAACAACAACACGTCAGCGGCACAAAGATAGTCGACGATCCGCGGTTGCTTGCCGACAAAGACGCATTTGTCATAAACGTCCAGACATTTTGCCCGATGGACCGCGTTGGTGCGCTCGCTGCCGTCGCCCACCATTACCAGGCGCGCATCAGTCCGCTTCAGTACTCGCGCCAGAATCTCAACGCAATCAACCGGACGTTTGACGGGCCGAAAGTTTGAGACGTGAACCATGATGGGCACGTCATCCGGCGCCAGAGACTGGCGCAGATCACAGTCTACCTTGGGCTTGTATTCCGACGGACAAACAAAATTCGGAATCACCTGGATGCGATCGAATTGAAATGTCTCGATAGTTGCCTGCTTCAAATAATTCGAGATCGCGGTGACGCCGTCGGATTGCTCGAGCGCGTAACGAGTGATGGGCAGATACGAGCGATCTGCCCCAACCAACGTTATGTCCGTGCCGTGCAAGGTCGTGATTACCGGCAAACGACGATGAGATTTGATCGACTCGCGCGCCAGGATCGCGCTGATTGAATGTGGAATTGCGTAATGCACATGCAGCAGATCGAGATTCTCGTTGTCGGCTACGGTCGCCATCTTCGTCGCCAGTGCCAAAGTGTACGGCTGATGTTCGAACAGTGGGTAAGACATCATCTCAACTTCATGAAAACGCACCCGCTCGTTGAGTTCAGTCAAACGCGTGGGCAGGGCCGACGAGATGAAGTGCACCGTGTGCCCGCGCTCCGCCAGTTCCTTGCCCAGTTCAGAACCGACGATGCCGCTGCCGCCATAGGTTGGATAGACAGTGATGCCGATGTTCATGGGTCAGTGAGCAGTATGCAGTGAGCAGTGCGCAGTAGGCAACATCAGTGAGCAGTGGGCAGTGGGCAGTGGGCAGTGGGCAGTGAGCAGCAGAATCAAACAAATTACTGGTGACCTTGAAACATCACCTCGCCCGCCTCGCCGCAATCTCGCTGTACTAACTGCTCACTGCTCACCGCCCACTGCCCACGTATTAAGAGAGGCAGACGACCCTCGCAAATCGTCTGCCTCGTCTCAACTTGTCTCACCTTTGAGAAAAGGGGGGCAAGTGAGGCCCGCGAGTATATTCCCCCACGCCCCGCGCTGCAAGGTTTTTTGCAAAGGTCAAACCGCGGCAGCGCTCTTTTCTGTTTCGCGATTAGGGTTCTGGCGTCAAAGGTCTATAATGTGTTTGAAACCAAGAAGGATCGTTGCCGGCGCTTGCATCCGAAAAACCACGGCGACAATTAAGAAATGCCAAAAATTAGTGATATCCAGGAAACGCCCAATCCAAACGCCGTCAAATTTATTTTGCGCGAGCCGGTAACTCACGGTGTCGCCCGGCAGTTCGGCTCGGCCGATCAGGCCCAGGGCGATACGCTGGCAAAATCGCTGTTCGATGTCGGCAGCGTCGTGTCTGTCTTCTACATGGACAACATGATTACTGTCGAGAAGGAAGACCCCGCTGACTGGGATGAACTGTTGCCGACTTTGGCAGTCCCCATCCGGGCCGCTGAGTCGGTCGCGACCACCCCGCCGTCCGCAGCGGCGGGCATCGGCGGCGCGATAGCGGCGGTCACCAGCGATGATCCGCGCCTGTTACAAATCAACAGTATCCTGGACGAAAAGGTAAGACCCGCCCTGATGGGTGATGGCGGCTATGTAGAAATCATAGCTCTGCAAGACCACGTATTGAAGATCCGTTACCAGGGGGCCTGCGGCAGTTGTCCCAGTTCACTTTCCGGCACGTTGATGGCCATCGAAGGAATGCTGAAGCAGGAAGTGGACCCTGAAATGGAAGTCGTGGCGGTCTAGCTCATTCGATCCAAATCCAGTTTGCTTCATTACATTGTGGAACCTCGCCCTCGTTCCCGGCGTGTTACGTTCTACGCGTAGCACTACTCAGAGTTCTTCGGTATCCCGGAGGTCAAGAATGAAACGTCGAAGCCTGCCTGTCCTGCTTTGCCTGCTGGTCGTGTGCATACCTGCCGCCGCCCAACGAAACGAAGCCACCAAGACACCGCCCGCAAAGGAAGTCGCCGCTAAAGGTAAGGCTGCATTCGATCCGGAAACCGAGCGGATCATCAGGGAGCGCCGGGCACAGGCCCAATCGCTCTTGATTTCGCTGGCCGCCGACGCGGGCAGGTACAGCGATCAGAAATTGCGAGCGCGCACTCAGGCGCGGATCGCCGACGTGCTTTGGGATGCTGATCCTGACCGGGCCCGCACGTTGTTCCGCAAAGCCTGGGATGCTGCCGAGATTGTCGATCAAGAAGGCCTGCTCAAAATGCAGGAAGATATCAAACAGCAAAAGGCTAAGAACGGAAACTCTGCGGTATTAGGCCCGCCAAACGTCCGCGCCGAGGTGTTACGTCTGGCCGCTCGACGCGATCGCGCGCTGGGAGAAGAGTTTCTTGGCAAACTCAAAGTTGAAAAAGCACGCGAGGCTACAGAGGCTAGTGATAGAGTCAAAGGCGATCCGGTTGGCACTCCGGAAGCGATCACCCAGCGGCTGAGCCTGGCGCGGCAACTGCTCTCAGCCGATGTTGAGCGGTCAATTCAATTTGCCGATCCTGCTTTGACGACTCTTACCAGAGAAGGAATCGACTATCTCTCTTACCTGCGCGAGAAAGATGCGGCCGCTGCTGATCAACGTTATGTCCGGATGCTGGCGATGGCGGCCAATGACCTACAGTCCGATGCCAACACCGTTTCCATGGTGTCTTCTTATCTTTTTACTCCACACCTGTTCGTAAGCTTCGACGGCGGTGGAGCTTCAACCATGTCGACTTCGAGGACCAGCGGGCCGGTAGAGGTAACGCCGGAATTACGAAACGCGTTTTTTCGCTCTGCGGCTGGTATCTTGCTGCGGCCACAGCCTCCTCCGGAACAAGATCAGACTTCGGCGGGGCCTCGTGGCAAGTTTCTCATGATCAAACGCCTGCTGCCGCTGTTTGAACAGTTCGCTCCCAAGGAGATGACCGAAACGATGCGCGCGCAGATGGACGCGCTGGCCTCGGGCGTCCCTGAGGACATGCGCCAGCGCGATGACGCCACCGTGCGAGAAGGCATCCAACCGCCACAGGCAAGCGAAGATCGAGAGAAGGCGCTGCTGGACCGAATAGATCGCGCCAGGACATCGGCGGAACGCGACGCCCTGTATCTTCAATTGGCCAGGCTGCGAGCAGAAAATGGAGATATGCGCGCCCACGACTATATCGAGAAGATTGAGGACAGCGACCTGCGCCAGAAGGCGCGCGCCTATGTTGATTTCCAGATGACCATGCGAGCCGTCGACAAGAAAGACACCGACCAGGTTTTCGAGTTGGTGCGCTCCGGCGACCTAACACATGTGCAAAAGGCCTGGGCATTGGCTTCGGCCGCCAAATGGTTGGCCAAGACTGACCGCGAAAAGTCTCTGGCGCTGATCGAAGATGCCGGCACTGAAGCCCGCCGGATCGAAGGCTCGGATCCCGACCGCGCTCGCGCACTTATGTCGGTGGCGAATGTTCTGCTGGTTATCGATCGCGGCAAGAGTTGGGACGCTACTTACGATGCCGTAAAGGCGGCTAACTCAGCTGAAGGCTTTACCGGAGAAGACGGCGTGCTGCGCATAGGCTTGCAGACAAAAACCATGACTTCGCTGCGCAGCTCCTCGGTCGAGGACTTTGACGTCGCGGGTATCTTCGCCGAACTCGCCAAAGATGACTACAATCGCACGGTCGAATTGGCGCGGGGTTTTGAGCGGGAAGCCCCGAGGGCCAGCGCGGTGATCGCAATCGCGCGGGCGGTGTTAGAGAATAAAGACAAACCAAAATAGACTTATCGCCGTAAGCGGTTTCTTGAAACGACTAGTTCGCTTGACTTGTTCAGAGGCTGCTAAAGCAATTCGGAGATTTGATATGAACCGTACCCATCTGCTCATCCCTATCTGTCTTTTCATCCTCACCTCAACCGCCGCAGCCCAACCGAGTCAAATCAAAAAGCCGGAGCCGGCTAAGCCGACCACAGGGAACGCTATACCCGCCAAGGATCCGGAAGCCGAACGACTCCGCCTGGAGCGCCGGGCGCAGGCGCAATCGCTTTTGATTTCACTGGCCGCCGACGCCGGCAGCTACAACGATCAGAAATTGCGCGCGCGCACTCAGGCAAGGATTGCCGATGTGCTTTGGGATGCTGATCCTGACCGGGCCCGCGCCATGTTCCGGAAGGCTTGGGAAGCAGCCGAGATTGTGGACCAGGAAAACCAAGGTCCGGTGGTGCTCGACGCGAAGCAGGCCAGGGGCGGAAGCTTCGCCCCTGGCGGCCCATCAAATTTGCGCGGTGAAGTGTTGCGGCTGGCAGCGCGCCGCGATCGAGCTTTGGGAGAGGAACTCTTGTCCAAACTTAAAGTGGAAAAAGCGCGAGAAGCCGCGGACAAAGCCAGGGGCGATCCGTTTGACACGCCTGAAGGGATCAGCAAGCGACTGAATCTGGCGCGCCAACTGCTCGCGACGGATGTTGAACGAGCACTTCAATTCGCCGATCCGGCTCTGACGACCATTACCAGAGACGCAATCGAATTCCTTTCTTATTTGAGAGAGAAGGATGCGACCGCCGCCGATCGACGATATGCGGGGATGCTCGCGATGGCCGCGGGAAATTTGCAGTCGGATGCGAACACGGTTTCGCTGCTCGCGTCTTACCTCTTCACTCCCCACATCTTTGTTAATTTCAGTGGCGACGGCGCTGCAAACACGCAGACATCGCGAAACTCCGAACCTCCCCAAGTGGCGCCCGAGTTGCGCACTGCCTTCTTTCGCACCGCATCGGGGATTCTGCTGCGACCGCAGGCGCCTCCCGGACAGGATCAAACATCGGCGGGCGTTTCCGGCAAGTATCTGATGATCAAACGCCTGCTGCCCCTCTTCGAAAGATTCGCGCCCAGGGAAATGACCGAAGCGATGCGCGCGCAGATGGAGGCGGTGGGCTCCACCGTGCCCGAAGACATGCGCCAGCGGGATGACGACACTTTGCGAGAAGGAATACGGCCGTCGCTAACAAGCGATGATCGGGAGAAGGCCCTGCTTGATCAAATTGATCATGCCAGGACGTCTGAGGAACGTGACGGGCTCTATCTTCAGTTGGCGAGAATACGGGCTGAAAACGGCGACTTTCGCGCACACGACTTTATAGACAAGATCGATGACAGCGAGCTGCGAAAAAATGCGCGCGCCTTTCTTGATGCCACCATGATAATGCGAGCTGTCGACAAAAAAGACCTCGAACAGATCTTCGAGTTGGTTCGAACCGGCGAGTTAACGCATTTGCAAAAGGTTTGGGCCCAGACTTCGGCGGCCAGGGTGTTGGCGAAGACTGACCACGAAAAAGCCCTGGCGGTAATTGAGGATGCCGGCGCTGAAGCCCGTCGCATCGAGGGCTCTGATCCTGACCGCCCGCGCGCTCTGATGGCCGTGGCGAATGCTTTGCTGGTTAACGAGCGAGGCAGGACCTGGGATGCTACCTACGACGCAGTCAAGGCTGCCAACTCGACCGAAGGTTTTACCGGAGAAGATGGCGTGCTTCGAATTAGCTTGTTTAGCAAAGGAATGGGTTCCATCCGGAGCGCTTCCGCACAGGAATTTGACGTCTCAGGGATCTTCGCCGAACTGGCGAAGGATGACTACAACCGCACGGTGGAATTGGCGCGTGGCTTTGAACGTGAAGCGCCGAGGGCCAGCGCCGTGATCGCGATCGCGCGGGCTGTGCTGGAAGAAAAAAAGAAGCCTTAATCGTTTAGAGGCGGGCTACTGCCCGCCGGCCCTATGAAGGAAAAAGGCGGGCATCAGGCCCGCCTCTAAACGATCCACAAACTTCCGACATCAGGAATAGATATTCATCGGTCTGGTGAGCAGCGCGAATGGATCCTCTACATTCAAAGCCTCGCGGACGTAAAACGGCTCGCCGGCCCGAACGCCAATCAACGAACCGTAGTAACGCATCCTGACTTCTATCTCATCCAGAAAACCCTGCTCGCTGATGCGCGTGGTTGGTTCCTTTGACTGCTCGCTGTAGAACTGCGATGCGTAGGCGCGAATCGCGTTCATCTTACCTTCCGCAAACTCGGAAACGTCGACGATGAAAGTTGGGGTCACCAGGCGCGAATAAACCGCGTGCGCAATCGCCGGCATCTTGATCGCCGGTAGGTTCGTTTGTTCATCATAGCGCCGCATCGTCGACAGACGCGCGGCTTCGCGGATTATCCGGGCAGTTGCCGCGTGATCGGGATGTGGATCTTCCCAATGCGAAGTGAACACTACTTTTGGCGCCCGAGCGCGCAACGCCCTTACCATCGCCCGCCGCGTTTCTTCATCGAGTGTGATGTGGCCATCCGGCTGTTCCAGATTGAAGCGCGCATCCAATCCCATCAGGCGCGCGGCGTCGAGGGATTCTTTCGCCCGGATTTCCGGCGTGCCGCGCGTGCCCATTTCTCCGCGCGTCATATCGAGGACGCCCGTGCGATAGCCGAGCGATTTCAACTTTAATAGAGTGCCAGCCATCGTTAACTCAGCATCGTCAGGATGCGAGAAGACAGCGAGCACATCGAGTTGAGTTTCCGCGGACATTTTGTTTAGCGTACTGGTTCAGAGTTCATCAAGCTTAGGCCGCAATGAGGTCAGTACCGGGAGCGATAGCGACCGGGTGGCAACTTTCGAAGGACTCAAGCTGAAGGAAGAGACCCGGTCGTTACCGCTCCCGGTACTGACCTCATCCCTCCGGTCAACAACCTAAAGATTGAACTCTAAACCAAATTACTTGCCACTTGAAGATCCTATCTGAATCGTCCCATCACCAACGGTGAACATCAGCATTGCACCGCCGCTGCCGGCCCTGGCTCGCACTGAACGCGGCCCGATGCTGTTTCGCTCGCGCGGCTCAAGGTTGGGAAACAAGGCCTTGACTTCTCCGGTCCGCAAAACGTCAGCGTTGATCTCGCCGCTAAATCCAGGCATCAGATCAACGATAAGATTGCCGGCTGCCACCTTTATCTCGGCCCGGAGCCCGTGCCAGGCCCGCGCGGGAATCGTAAAGTTCACAGTGCCTTTCTGAATCAGCAACGAGAGGTCACTGCCTGTTAACGACAAATCCACGACGCTTTCCAGCGCGTTGATTCGAATTGATCCTTCGACGCCAGATAGTTTGATTGGGCCGTTGCCCGCGTCGATTGCCACGTCGCACATGGCCGGCACTTTGATACGATAATCAATCTTCCACGGTGCACCGATCAGAGTCTTTGGAAAGTTCCTGGCTACCCGCTTCAGAAACTTCTTGTCATGAGTGCCCGTGGTAATGATGCGAATGTGATTGGCATCTTCGTCGACTACAAAAGTATCCACGGCCGCCAGCAGGTCAAGTTCGGAAACGCTGGGAGCGTGCAACTCGAGCTCGGCGCGAACTTCAACTTCACTTCGCTGCCAACCCTCGATAGTGATCGATCCGGATGGGGCGCCGACGATTGTGACGGCGCCTCCATATCCCAGGCGACGGCTCTCATTGCGCGTCGTCGTCCGCGTCAACATTTGAGCGGGTGGCGTGGTTTGTTTTGGCTTTTGCGCCGCGACCGGCGCGTAGGTGAAAAAGGTGGAAAGTAAGATTAAGGCAACAGCGGGAACTAAGATTGCGCTTCTTTTCACCGAAACAGATTGTGCGGGAGATCGGTAAGCTTGTCTAGCGACGCAGGAACTTTATGTCGCCCTGATAGTTCGTCACGGTCACTGAGGCGCGGCCATCACCGACATCGCCGGTGATGCGGCGGCCTTCACCCAACAGCTTCATCCCAGTATTCCAGAAATCACCCATTTTGATTTTCTGTGCCGGCGCTGTAGCCATCAGATGAAACCCGCAGTTTGCGGGCAGTTGTAAGGTGATAGTTCCCCGCCCCGACTTGAATTCGTAAGTCCCGCCCGAGGCGAATTCTCCGTCGAAGAAAATATTGCCGGTAGTGTTCGAGGCAAACACTCGCGCCGCGTTCACACCGGAAAGCGTAATGTCGCCTGAGGTCCACACGTGCGCGCGCACCAGATCACCCTGAATATTGCTGACGGTGATTTGTCCGCTCCGCGTTTCCAGATCAACCGACGAGCGTGACGGCACCTGAATCCTGAAATTAACGTCACCTACATCGCGCCGGTCGCGATTGTCGGCCACGATATCGACCACCAAACCTGTGTCGGTTTGTCTGGGATTGAAATGCACGGCCGGTTTGTCCATTGTGGCTGTGATGCGAATCTCATCCCTGGCCCAGCTTTCTACGGTGATCGTTCCGGAAAGATTTTTCAGCTCGATGCGGACGTTCTTGCCTGCGGGATAGTGCCGCGACACACGTTGTTGAGCGAACGCGCCAGAGACGATAACGAATACGAGAAAGAGGGCAGGAAGGGCTGCTGAACTTACTCGCTTTTTGGTGACGGGAAAATAAAAATTCATCTGTGGATCAATGGCCGGTAACACTCCCGGCCTTTTCAGTTTTACAGTGCGGCAAATTCTTTCAGCAACTCTACCTTGTCGTTGAGCGCGGCATTGAGAATCTCTTCGGAAACTTCGTCGTGGGGATTCTGAGTCAACTGACGCATCGAATCGTTAACGGCCGCATCGATCACGCTCATATTCTTGTCGAAGGTCTCGCGCATCTGCGGATTCCAGCGAGCTTTGTTCATTTCGACCCGCTCGTTCCAATAAGCAATCACTTCCTGCTGCGAGCGATAGCGCTCCTTCACGTTTCCGCTTCCCAGGCTAGGCGCCAAACCGGATGCCCGGTAACCGCCAATTCCGGAGAATCCACGTGAACCAACGACGGCAAAAATCGAGACGACTATGATAATCGCCGCGGCCGTGGCAGCTAACTGTGGGAACGACAGTTGCCAACTGCGATTCATCAACCGAAACCACCAGCCTGCGTTTGCCGGAATCGCGCTCGGCACACGGGCGGGCAGTTCTGCTTCAATCATATTACTGATGCGCAACCATAGGGCGCGCTCGTTCGGCACGGCCTCGTACTCTCCGCGATGCTCAAGACAAAATCCGTTGATAGCGTCAAGGTCGTTTCGGGTTTCGGTGCAGACGCCGCAAGCGTTTATGTGTGCGGCAACGTCGCGATGATCTTCGGGAGTCAGCGATCCGTCAATAAAATCGCTGAGTAAATTCTGATAATTCTGGCAGTTCATTGTTCTAACCTTCTGATGCGTCGCGCATCATACTAACAAAGCCTCAGACTACGCGACTCTCGCGGTCTCAAAGCAACAAAGGGGAGACTGCTTCCTTCTTTGCTTTCCAAAGGCCGAATCGCTCGCCACAATGTCAAACTGGCCCGCCTGGGAGTGCGGACAGGTTGTCCGCGCCTTAAACAAGGCCGTCTCTTGGTTGCTGGCGAGGCTTGTTCTGTTGCCTGAGAAGTCCCCGTAATTTCATTCTGGCCTTGTGTAATTGGGACTTTGACGTGCCAACAGAGCAGCCAAGCATCCGCGCTATCTCCTCGTGCTCGTGTCCTTCGATGTCGTGTAGCGTAAAAACCATCTTATACCCGGGCGGCAATTGCGCAATTGCCTTGTCCAGTGCGATGCGGTCGACTACGGGCATCGCGTTTGGGTTCTCGGTACCTTTGACGATCTGGATGGGTGCTTCCCCATCTTCAGTCGTCTGCTCCAAACGCACCCCGCGTTTGCGAAAGTGCATCAGGACCTGGTTGACGGTCAGGCGATGCAGCCACGTGGTGAAGGCGGATTCGCCGCGAAAACTGCCGATCTTGCGAAAGAGCTGGATAAAGACTTCCTGCGCCAGGTCTTCCGCCTCAGTCACGTTGCCCGTCATGCGCAAGCAGAGCGAATATACGCGGCGGTTGTGGCGCTGGTAAAGCTCTTCGAAGGCTTTCATGTCGCCTTCGGCCGCCCGCTGCGTCAATTCGTAGTCAGGCGTTTTCGGAGTCTCAGTTTCGCTGACAGCCACTTGATTCGGTTAATGAGTGAGCAAAGCCGCACCGCACTTAACTATTGAAGTACGCCGTTGCCCTGCCCGTCCTTAAAGTTCGTCGATTCCTATTTCACTTTTAGTATCCGATCATAGGCGGACACTGACAAGTTGAGAAGCGTTCTCGCAAGATTGAATGCCTGGGTTTTAAGTCCAGTAAGTGCGATCGAGAGAGCGATAATGAACCGCTTCGGAAACGTGAGACGATTGAATTTTGTCAGAGTTTTCCAGATCGGCGATGGTGCGGCTGACTTTGAGAATGCGATCGTAGGCGCGGGCGGAGAGGCCCAGACGGGTCATGGCGCGTTCAAGCATCGTCTCGCTTTCGGCATCAATCCGGCAGAAGCGTCGAATCGAACGCGGGGTCATGGCGGCGTTTGAGAAAATCCCATCCGGGGCCAGTCTCTTTCCCTGACGCTCGCGAGCATCGATTACTCGGCGCCGAATGGCGGCTGAGTCCTCCGCATCCGGAGGTGTCTCTCCCGTCAGATCGCGAAAACGCACCGCCGGCACGTCGATATGAATGTCTATGCGATCCAGCAGCGGGCCTGAGATGCGACCAACGTAACGCTGAATCTGCAAGGGAGTGCAGCGGCATTCTCGGGTTGGGTCGTTCCAAAATCCGCAAGGACAAGGATTCATTGCGGCCGCCAGCATGAACGAAGCGGGAAATGTCAGCGACATCGATGCGCGGCTGATCGTCACCTTCTGATCTTCGAGTGGCTGGCGCAGCACTTCCAACACGCTACGATCAAATTCAGGCAGTTCATCGAGGAACAACACACCGTGATGCGCCAGCGAGACTTCGCCTGGGCGCGGCAACGCACCACCACCGATCAAGCCAGCATCGCTGATCGTGTGGTGCGGCGAGCGGAAAGGCCTTTGCGTTACCAATCCGGCACGGCCCGTCAGCCCCGCGACCGAATGAATCTTGGTTAGTTCGAGTGCGGCTTCGAATTCCAACGGCGGCAGAATTGTCGGCAGACGTTTCGCGAGCATGGTCTTGCCTGACCCGGGCGGTCCAATCAGCAGAATGTTGTGTCCTCCGGCCGTGGCAACTTCCAGCGCACGCTTCGCGGCTTGCTGGCCGCGCACTTCGCGAAAATCGACGCTGTAATGGTCATCGTGAATCAGTATGTTTGCGGGGTCCACGCGAATTGGCTCGGGCGGATTTTCTGATCTGATTGCGGCGATCATCTCGACTGCGTGGCGCAGATCGGTCACCGCGTAGACGTTCACATCCGAAACGACCGCGGCCTCCTTGGCGTTCTCATCAGGCAAAAGCAGATGTTTCGTATGTGACTGGCGCGCGCGCAGAGCAATCGGCAGAGCGCCTCGAATCGGCCGCACCCGGCCGTCCAGAGACAATTCCCCAACCGAAAGAATATCGGTTAAGTGTTGCGCGTCGCCCAGGTCGCCGTTGGCGCCCAGAATGCCAAGTGCGATCGGCAGATCGAAACTTGCGCCTTCCTTCCGCACATCAGCCGGCGCCAGGTTAATCGTCGTCTTGTGAAATGGAAAAAAGAAGGCGCTATTATTAATGGCCGCGCGAATACGCTCGCGCGACTCGCGCACAGCAAGGTCGGGCAATCCGACGATTGTCACAGACGCGGGGTTATCGGTTTCGTTGCGCACCGGCGTCAGATCGACTTCCACGTCGACGAGGTTGGCGTCGATACCATAGACGGCTGCGGATTGGGTGCGAAAGAGCATGGGGCCGAAGTAGCACAGACGTCAGTCTGTGATTCGAATCGTAGTTGGTACAGGTAACACAGACTGAAGTCCGTGCCACTTAAACGAGTACGAGCGCGCCTCAAACGAAGCGCGCTCGCCATTTCTTTAGCGGTCGCACAGAAGCGACCGATTGTCTTTTACTTGATCAGCTAGAGTAGTCTATCTCTGTCGCGACGGGCTCGGAGCGCCCGGCAACTTGATCTCCTGACCAGCTTGTAACTCAACATTGGGACCGATGCCGTTAAGTCGCGCCAGCTCGTCAGCGGATAGCTTCCGCGCGGCGGCAATCCTGGCAATCGTGTCGCCCTTGCGCGCCCGCACTTTGGTTAGAGTCGAAGCACTGGCAGCATCGGCGTTGCCCGGCGCTCGCCGCCAACTGGCCAGCTTAACGCTGCTACTTGGAACCACCAGTTTGTTTGTGCCCTTCAGGTCGACACCGCTATTCATCATCTGCAAAGTCGCTACGTTGACTCCGGTGCGGTTAGCAACCGACTGAAGTTCCTCGCCCGGAACGATGGAGATTACGCGCGCCGAATCACGGCGCTCAACCGGGATCCGCTTCAGCACCGAAGCTAGCTGCTTTCCTTTTCCTGCCGGGACGCGAATCTGATAAGACTCGCCGCGGGGCGTGGTGTCGCGTTTCAACTCCGGATTCAAACCTTCGATGTAATCGACGCTGGTATCAGTCGCATCGGCAATCAACCGCAGACTGGTTGCCGAGGGAACAACTACGGGTTCGAAACTCATCGGAGCTTCGGGACGGATGCCGCGGAATCCATACTTCTCAGGATTCTTGGCGATCAGGATTACGGCCAGAATATTCGGGACATAGTTGCGCGTCTCTTGCGCAATGTAAGGATAAATCTGCCAGTAGTTGGCGACGCCGACTCGCGAGATGGCGCGGTCAACGTTTAGCGCGCCGGTGTTGTAAGCAGCCATTGCCAGCAGCCAGTCACCGTTATAGCGCCTCGCCAGATCCTTCAGATATCGTGCCGATGCGGCAGTTGGCTTTTCGATGCCGTTACGTTCATCGACCCAGGCGGTCTGTCGCAAACCATACTGCGCGCCGGTGCCGCCCACGAACTGCCACAGTCCGGAAGCCGCCGCCCACGATCGTGCTTTCGGGCTCCAGGCACTTTCGACCTGACCCAGCCAGGTAATATCCTCGGGTACGCCTGCTCGACGGAAGGTCTCGCGCGCAATCTTCATGAAACGACCAGAGCGACGCAGGCCCGCTTCCATCGTTGAGCGACCACGTCCCTGATAGTAGTTAATGTACTGCTGAACGAGCGGATTGATCGAGATGTTGAAATCGAGTGAGTTCTTTGCCTGTTCCAGGGCGTCGAGTTGCTCGACGGAAACCTTCTGCTCGTCGCTGTTAAGAATTAGTTTGCTAAGTGGATCGAGTGGGGAAACATCGAAACCCTGCTGCCGAAAGCCAATCACAACCTGTTTCGGTACTTGTACCTTGGCAACTTCTGTTGTTTCAGCTTGCGGATTTGGCGCACCCTGCGCAACCACTGGAGTCGCGTTCTGTTGCGGCGAAGCCTGAATCAGCGGAACCTCTTCACGGTAAATCTTCTCGACTAATTCCAAATAGCCCGTCTGCAATCGCTGACTGGCGCGCACGTCCAGACCGGACATGAGAATCTCGTCGATGGCCTTGTCAAACTCATCGCGAGCTTGCTCGCGCTTGTTGTCTTCAAGATTAAGTTTGCCCTTGCGAAAATGATCGTTGGCGCGCTCCAGAACCTGCTCCACACGCGGATCGGTCCGCTGGACTTCAGTCTGAATATCACGGGCGGAAGAACCACCGGGAATCTGGGCTTGAATGATTACTGGAATGAAAAGGGCTGCGGCGGCAAAAAAAGCGCTGGCAGTCAAACTAAGAGGGCTACGGGTCATCAATCGTTTGTTCTCCTCTGGTAATGCTTTGGGCGAATCCACGACTGCGACTTCCACCGTTGAGTCGCGCTGCGGCATTCACTACTAAAACAATGCGGAACAGTGAAAAGTTCCGAATTTGTGGCTGATATTCCAGCCATCAGCGTCGTGAGGTTAGCACACGAGCCGAGGGGTGTCAAACCTGTGTTTCCGCAAAAATCGGCCAAATCTCGTGTGTTTATGCTCCGAAACTCCCGCAGTTATGATGCCAAGCAGGTGCTGCTTGTTGACCAGAAAGTTTGATCAGGTGCCTTTTTTTTTAGAGACGAGGCAATTCAAAAATTGCGGCGTCCGCTGGCTGCCTGGGGCAACCGAGCGGGACGCGGACTTGCCGTCATTGCCGGCGGGGCTTTTTCCTTCAACGCCTCCCGGAAAACCTGCCTCATGTTGTCAACAAATACGAACCTAATGTCTTTGAACAGTTCCTTTGGGACTTCGTCCAGATCCCGCCGATTTTGGGTAGGCAGAATGATCTTCGTGACCCGCGCGCGCCGCGCCGCCAGGACTTTCTCTTTCACCCCTCCGACCGGTAGCACATTCCCGCGCAGAGTGATTTCACCAGTCATCGCTACGTCCTTGCGGACAGGCCGCAGCGAAAGCGCGGACACTAAAGCCGTTGCCAGCGTAATACCAGCGGACGGACCATCCTTCGGGATCGCGCCCTCGGGAATATGTATGTGCATGTCGTAGTTACTGAAGTCCTCAGGGTCGATCTGAAGTTCTTTGGCGCGCGACTTGGCGTAAGAGTAAGCAGCCTGCGCCGACTCTCGCATTACTTCACCTAGTTGTCCTGTGAGTACCAGATTCCCTTTACCTTTCATGCGCAGAGCTTCGACGAAGAGCACGTCACCGCCAACCGCTGTCCACGCTAAGCCTGTCGCCACACCGATCTGATCCTTCTTGAGGACTTCCTCGGGAATGATCTTCGGTGGTCCGAGGAATTCATGCAGGTTCTTTACTGAGACCCGCACCGGTCCTTTCTGACCTTCACCCATTCGCCGCGCAACCTTGCGGCAGATTGAGCCGATTTCGCGCTCGAGTTGCCGCAGGCCCGCCTCGTGCGTGTAGCGTTGAATCATCGCCGTCAGGGCGGTACGCGAGATGTTCATGTCGCGCGCAGTGACGCCATTCTCATCCATCTGCTTTGGCAACAGATGGCTGCGCGCGATCTCAAGTTTCTCCTCTTCCGTGTACCCAGCCAGTCGGATCACCTCCATGCGATCTCGTAGAGCCGACTGCACGGTGTCCAAAATGTTCGCGGTCGTCATGAAGATCACGTTCGACAGATCAAACGTTACCCCAAGATAGTTATCGCGAAAACTGTTGTTCTGTTCCGGATCCAGGACTTCCAACAAAGCCGATGACGGGTCGCCGCGAAAGTCCGCGCCGACCTTGTCGATCTCATCGAGCATGATTAGCGGGTTATTCGTACCAGCCTGCTGGACTGACTGAATGATGCGGCCCGGCATCGCGCCGACGTACGTGCGGCGATGGCCGCGGATCTCGGCTTCGTCGTGAACTCCCCCCAGACTCAAGCGCATAAACTTACGCCCCAGGGCTCGGGCGATCGAACGACCCAAACTTGTCTTGCCCACGCCGGGCGGACCGACCAGACAAAGAATGGGCCCCTTTGGTTTCTCTTTCAGCTTACGCACCGCCAGAGCCTCCAGAATGCGCTCCTTAACTTTCTCCAGCCCGTAATGGTCTTCATTCAAGATTCGCTGCGCCTTATGCAGATCCAGATTGTCTTTGGAGGATTTTGACCAGGGCAAATCTGTGATGATCTCCATCCAGTTGCGGAGCGTCGCCGTCTCGGCCGCGTCCGGATGCATTCGTTCCAGCTTCTTTAGTTGGCGCAGCGCATCCTCTTCGGCGGGCTTCGGCATTTTCGCCGCTTCGATCTTGTCGCGGAACTGCTGGATCTCTTCACCCAGCTCGTTTCCCTCGCCCAACTCGGTTTGGATCGCCTTCATCTGCTGACGCAGGTAAAACTCTCTTTGAGAACGATCGATGTCGGCGCGCGCCTGAGTATTGATTTCCTGCTGTACGGTGAGTACTTCGATTTCTTTGTTAAGCAGTTCGTTTACGCGGCGCAGGCGCTCAGTAGTATCGGCAATCTGTAGTACGGACTGCGCGTCCTCCACCTTCAATTCCAGGTTTGAAGCGGAAAGATCAGCGAGCCGGCCCGCGTCGTCAAGATTCGCAATGATCGCCATCACTTCGGGCGAAATGTTCTTGCCAAGGCTCGCCGCCTTTTCCATCGACGCGCGCACGTTACGCATCAGGGCTTCAACTTCCAGCGAACGCTCCGGCGCCAGGACTTCCGTCATCACTTCAAGTTTTGCGTGCAGACAGTCACCCGTTCCACTGACGGATTCGACCTTCGCGCGAGAGACTCCCTGAACCAGAATGCGAATCCGGCCGTCCGGCAACTTCAGCATTCTCATAATCACGGCAACCGTGCCGACGTTGTAGAGGTCTTCCTGCTGAGGCTCTTCCTTGTCGAGATCCTTCTGACAGGTAAGCAGGATCATCCGGTGCTGGCCCAGGGCTTCGTCGACCGCGCGAATCGATTTCTCGCGAGAGACAAACAGCGGTACGATCATGAAGGGATAGATCACGATGTCGCGCAACGGCAGCAGCGGTAACTCGTCGGGGATTTGCAGCTGCTGCTCGACTTCAGTTGATTCCAGCACCGCGGAAATTTCGTCGTTAATAATGTCTGACATTCTTTCTCTCTCTATGTGCCCTACTCTTTCTCTCTCTATGTGCCCTACTTTGGTTCCGTGTCGACAATCGGCACCTTGATTTCCGTTCCCCGGCGTTCCTTAATCTTTGGCAGGTTTATTACCAGCATGCCGTTGCTCAATTCTGCGGTCGCGTCCTTCACACTGATCGTCCAACGCAGCGTCACGACGCGATTGAAATGCCCATAACTGCGCTCAGAACATAGATGCGAAACGATCCGCTGCCGCGGACTTCGCTTTTTCTTCTCTCCATAAACGCGCAACTTTTCGCTGTTCAATCCGATCTTGACCTGGCTCGCGCTGACGCCAGGCAGTTCGACGCGGACACAGATTGCGTTGGCTGTTTCACAAGCGTCAACCGGGGGCACCCACGCGCCGGCAATTACCGGCACCTGCTCCTGGGCTGCTTCCTGTAGAACCGAAAACAGCCGTCCGACTCGTTCCGTCAAACGCTTTAGTTCGATCCGTTCAAGACCCGCTGGTCCTACATTCTTGACCATTTGATTTTCTTAGTGAGTCCGACCGCCCTTCCACCAGCGGCGCAGTGCTACCAGGGCCCAAATAAACTCGACTACACCAAACGGCCAGGCTCCCTGGAGAAATCCATAAATCGATCCCAGGATACAGGCCAACGCAAATCCGAGTATGAACCAGCGGCTCCGATCTTCAAACGCATAGCAAACCAGCATCGCCGTCACCGCGAAGAGGCCGAACAGCATCAATGGATTCAAAAGCTTCGCGTCAGTCAAATCCAAAACTGCGTACTTAGCCACTTAGGCCCTCTTCGCCATCCCGCTCTGACGCGCGCGCACCAACGTTTTCAGCTCATTCATGAACTCTGAAACATCTTCGAACTCGAGATAGACAGAAGCAAAACGCACGTAAGCTACCTTATCGAGTTCCTTCAAACGTCGCATGATCAGTTCGCCAATCTTGTTCGTTGGCCGCTCTCGTTCCGACGATTCTTGCACATATTTCTCGACCGCATTAACGATGCTGTCGAGCTTCGAAGGCGGCACCGGCCGCTTCTCACATGCACGCAGAATTCCGGCCATGACCTTGTTGCGATCGAAGGTTTCGCGACGGCCGTCCTTCTTGATCACCATGTACGGTATTTGGTCTATCCGTTCGTAAGAGGTAAAGCGCCGCTCGCATTTCAAGCATTCGCGGCGGCGGCGGATCGCCTCACCTTCGCGCGATTCGCGCGAGTCAACTACTTTGTCTTCGAGAAAACCACAAAAGGGGCATTTCATAAGTTGATCCTCACTCTCGCATTTTCTTTTCCGAAACTAACTTTCGATTTAAACGCCCTCGGCCAACACGACCTTTTCATCTTCTACTGCGTGCTCGACAGCGGTCGTCGAGGTCAGGGCCCGCAGGCGAGTGACGTTAACATCGCCGCGAAGAAAGTAGAAGAGACCGAAAAGTGCTGCCGGAGCAAAATCGACCAGATGCAAAATAATCGCGACCGCCGCGGCCTGATCGCGCCCAACGCCGAGCATCACCAGGGCGGCGCCGGTGGCCGCATGAAACGCGCCGGCGGCTCCACCGGGAGTCGGCACCGCCGATCCCACCATCGACCATCCCAAAACAAAGATCACTTGAGACATGTTGTAAGGCAGTCCAAAGGCGCGAAAGACAAAAAGATTTCCCAGCGCCACGGAGAGCCAGAGCAGAAGTGTCCAGCCGACACTTATTGCTAACTGGCGCACATCCGACAACACCCCCAGAGCCGTGGCGAGCTGCTCGAGCGTACTCAGCAAAGCCTTTTTCAGCCTGCTTCGTAGCCGCGAGCGGTCGCTGATTCTCTTATCCAGCCAGCCGATAACGCTCTGGTGACGCCGCTTGAACCAAATCAAAAGGGCGATGGCGGTTCCCAGCAAACCGACCAGCAGCCAGCCCGCAATGCGCGCGCGGCTGAAGTCCGCGGCTGTTCCCGGAGCGGGACTGAACCACAGTAAGTTGACTGCAAAAAACAGAACTACCGCCATCATGTCGTACAAGCGTTCGACCATGATCGTTACGAACGAGGCGGCGGGACGCACGCGTTTGTCGCGCATCGGCAGCACGGCCGGCCGTACAACTTCGGCGATGCGACCAACCAGGAGTACTGCCCCAAATCCTACCGTGGTCGCGATCCATACTTCGCGCAGACTGGCCTTTGCCAGGGGCGCGAGGAACGCTTGCCAGCGCAAGGCCCGCCACAGGTAGCCCAACAAAACGAAAACGACGGCGACAAGGATTAGTCGCCAGTCTGATTTTTGCATGGCCAGCTTCACCTGGGGCCAGTCGAGCCGGCGGCCAAACCACCAGATAATCAGGATGGCCAGCAGCAGCAGTGCGGCGAACTCAAGATACTTGCGATATTTTCCCAAAATGTTTTGAATGTGCCCGAGACCCTGGTTTGCCAAGCGAACGCCTTCCGGTCTTCGATTATTCACGAAAGACCGAAACTTGACGGATGTCGCGGAAACCGACGCGGGGACAAACTTGACTAAAATCCTAACGCGACCACAAGATATGGGGTGGCCCAGCAAGCCTACAACAGTTTAATGTTGCGTGCAAGAATCCCGATCCGAAAGGCGCGACGCTCGTCAATGATCCATCAGCGATCACGGAACTTTGTTTCCTGGCGTTACGTAAGAGGCTCCGGCTGGTCGAAAACCTCCGAAACTGCTTTCGGAACCAGGACCTCAATCGGAGACGCAACAAGTGGGAGCCGCCAACAGCTTGGCTACCAACGAGGGTGCTGAATTAGTCAGACGGTGTCGTGCGGGTGACGGCGCGGCCTGGGAGGAGATTGTCCAGACTTATACCCGTCGCATTTACAATCTTGCCTACCGCTTTACTTCGCGAGCTGATGCCGCGGAAGACCTGACGCAGGACGTTTTCGTTCGCGTCTATCGGTCCCTGGAACAATACAATCCGAAACAGGGTGATTTGCAGAACTGGCTGATGCGGCTGGCTCGAAATCTGGTCATCGACGACTATCGCAAGCGTCAGCGAGCACCGCAGGACGAAGCGGCAGACGACCTTGAGGATCATCAATATCATTTGCGGGCGGCGGGCGCCACGGTCCAGCGCCAAATGGAGCGCCGGGAACTGGGGCTGCAAGTTCAGGCAGGCATCGACAAACTTTCGCCGGATTTGCGTACCTGCGTCATTCTCCGCGATATCGAGGAATTGAGTTATCAGGAGATCGTCGACTTGCTGAAGATACCTGAAGGGACAGTCAAATCGCGTATCAATCGCGGGCGTATTGAACTTGCAAAGATTCTTCGTCGTATGCGAGTAGTGGAGGCGTAGCGGCGGCACAGGCTTCCGGCCTGTGATTAGGGAGAGATTAGAACAAAATGCTGTGCCACGAATTCGAAGATCAACTGACTGACTACCTCGACGGAGCGCTCGAGGCTCAGGCGAACCGCGAGTTTGCCGAGCACGCTATGCGCTGTCCGGTCTGTCACAGTCTTCTCAGCGAAGTCAAAAACACGCTGCTGGCCTGCTCAGCCTCAGAGGCTCCGCCGGCGGGTACTGGCTTGGAAGCGCGGATCCTTTTGCAGACGATGCCGGAAACGGCGATTACCTGCTCAGAATTCGAAGCTTACCTGACAGATTATCTCGATGGATTTTTGATGGCGCCGCTCTACCATCGTTGGGAGCGACACGCGGCGCTCTGTGTCAGTTGCAGCGAGCTGCCAGGTTCAGTCGTGCGCGCAATCGGCGCCTGCTACACCTACAAGCAAGACGAGTTGACCGTGCCGGCGGGTCTTGAGGCGCGGATACTGCAAACTACAATTGGTAACGTTCTGCCCCGGGAAATACGCGCACCGTTGAAGTCTCGCCTGCTCGAATGGTTGCGGGGTGCTCTCGATCCAATTGTTTCGCCGCAGCTCGCGTCGGTTGCGACCATGCTTCTGGTATCGGTCTTCGTGTTGACGAATACAGTTTCGACTGACGGTTCAGTCGGCGGTATCTATCATGCCAGTTTGCAGTTGGCTGAACGCGCCGGTGGCAATGCCTCAAAGAGTACGGCGCTTCCGAATGGCGTAAAGCAATTCGCCGGCAGCGTCAACGATCTGATGAACGGCAGCGATAACCAGGGTAAAGAAAATGATGCGGACAAGAATCAGAATACGTCGAATCAAAACAGCTCTTCGCAAGGCACGCAGAACAGCGCCCCGCAGAGCAAGCCGAAAGGCCGAAGCTCAGGGCAAAAGAACCGTTGACACTGGTGGCGCAGACTTCAGTCTGTGGATGCAACACCCGAAATCACAGACTGAAGTCTGCGCCACTCAAAAACAATGAACTGCGCTTATCACACAAAGAACCCAGCCGCCGTGCAATGCAATCAGTGCGCGCGACCCCTGTGCCCCGCCTGCGACCATCGCATCCGCGGGTTTGCGTTCTGTCAGGATTGCATAGTCGCCGGCGTCGAGCTTTTGCGTTATCAACAAACGCGCACTTCTGACTCGCAGGTCATACGCCGCAAGACTTCGCCCTTCATAGCGACGTTCCTTTCCTTTTTTGTTCCCGGGCTCGGCGCCGCTTATAACGGACAGACTTCTAAAGCAATCGTTCACTTTGCGATCTTCGCCAGCTTTTTTCAGATGGCCGTGGTAACTGACGGCGTGACGTTCTTTGTTCTGGGAGTTATCGGGACCTGGTTATTCGCGGCTGTCGACGCCTGCCGCACAGCACAGCTAATGCGGGCAGGCCTGGCGCCTGACGCGGAAGAAGATGCGATCACGCGTCAGCTTTATGGCAATCCGATCGCGTGGGGTGTGACGCTGGTTACGCTTGGTTTGATTTTTTTGGGCCACACGCTGCTCGGTTTGCAGTTCCCCGTGCGCCGCACTTTGCCGGTAGCCCTTGTTATTCTCGGCGCATACATGCTGTTTGATTATTTGAAAAGGCGTCGTCGTCGTGAAGAGATGCGTGGATTCGATACCAATAACCCGCCGCCTTCGGTGGTGGCGAACTGGCCGGCGCGGTCAGGAAGATTTGGCAACGACGACTTTCCGACTCACGCCAGTCCGCGTCAGCTTGGCTCATCGACTCGGATTAGATAGTTGTAGCGCAAGTTAGTAACTTGCACCTTGTTTCAGAGTTCGAATTGCAAGTCAACAACTTGCGCCACACAGATGGGTAGTTTTTTTATGGCAATCCTGGCAGCATTCGGGCGCGGCGGCGCGGTACTCGGACTGATACTTTTGATCGTAGCCCTGCTAAAACAGTTAGTTCTTTTGGTAAGCTTCCTCCTGGTATTAATCAAAGTGGCTATTGTTGTAGCCTTCATCGTAATGATGGTGATGATCGTGCTGGTAATCTGGCGCGACCGCTCGCGACGCAAGCGCGAAGCTGAGGAAGTCTAGTTTCGATCCTACCGGCCTGCTACTGAATCCTCCCGCACCTCGCTAAATATTTCTATTTCAGCAGTTCCATCGACCCACCGTTCCGCGTTTGCCTTCTCGTATCTCGTGTGATAGGGTTTCGCGCTCTAGCAGCATCCAGGATGGTTCGCGCTGAATCCTAAGCAATACCCGGCGATTTGGCTGTGCCCTCCGCTGCTAATCTTCAAGCAGGGTTCCTGGATCTTCCGGCAGGTTCTTTTTTAAGACCTCGCAACTTTAGTTCTATCAGTCGCCGTCGTCGGCGTCTGTTACTTTCGCGGTCGCCGTGCGGCCCCAGATTTACAAGCGCGCATGGCTGATCGACAGGAGCAGAATTGATGACCCGAGACGACCGTTTCTATGCTTTCATTGTTGCCCGTACTTCCAGTTCCAGAGCCCATATTCGTCGCGTTTGCGTCCACAAACGCTGGCTGAAGGCCTCGGCGCTGGGTCTGTTCGCCGTCATGTGCGGCCTCGCCTACGGATTCTATGGCCTGACACAGCAGGCGATGCATTTGCGCGTCGCACACGAAAATCAACGCCTGCGCGCAGAGAATGAAAAACAGCGCCAGGAACTGCAAAACCTGAACAACCGTGTAGATGCGGTCGAAGACACTTCGCGAAAGTTGGCTGCTGAGGTGCCCGGAGTTCAGCCTGAGGTTCAGACAGCGCGTGGCCAGGGTGGTCCGGCGCGCCCGATTGACAGCGCCGCCGCATTGGCAGCATTAGAATCAAAAACCGCCAAGCTCGAACGCGACATGCGAATGTACGAGGCCTTCCTGCGACAGCACGGCATGACACCCTCGATCTGGCCCGTGATGGGCAAGCTTGAGAGCGGAGTGGGCGGCCGTCGTAATCCATTCGGAGGCCGTGGCTATGAATACCACGAAGGCCAGGACATCGATGCGGCGTACGGCACGCCTGTGCAGGTTGCTGCTCCAGGAAGAGTGATCATTGCCGGGTGGCAGAGAGGTTATGGCAACGTTGTCTATGTCGATCATGGCGGCGGATTGTCAACAAGGTACGGCCACTTGTCACAGATTGACGTGAGCATCGGTCAAACGGTCGCGCGCGGCCAAACGATCGGGTTGGTCGGATCGACGGGACGCTCGACTGGTCCGCACCTCCATTACGAAGTACGCATTAACAATCAACCAGTCGACCCGCGACAATATCTCCCCGGAGTTGAAAAACAGTAGCCACGTTTTGAGTACCAACCGTTGGGGTTTGTCAGCAACACCTGCGGTCGCGGGTGGTGCACCTGGATATTAGTCGTTGACCAGATCAACCGCCCGCTACCGCAGGCGGTTTCGGACAGAACAAACCGACTGAAGTTGGGACTCTGAACTATCTTTACAAATCACTACACTTCCTTCCTTTTGACTGCGCCGCGACCCTGCTAACATCCCTCCAGTTTTCGATTTTGATTAGCGACAAAGGAACAATCCAATGACCTCGGCCTATCGGCGTGCTGCCGCGCTGCTGCTCTCCTTTTTGTTTCTTATCAGCCTTGTGCCCGTCTCGGTACTTGGTGACGAGGGCATGTTCATGCCCGACAAGCTCAACCAGCTTCCGCTAAAGAAGCTCCAGCAACGCGGACTAAAGATTCCGATCACGGACATCTTCAATCCGAACGGACCGAGTATCAAAGACGCCGTAGTGATTGTTGACGGGGGTACGGGTGAGTTCCTATCGCCGGAAGGGCTGCTGCTGACCAATCATCACGTCGCGTTCGATGCGCTTGTGTCAGCCTCGGATCAGTCGAAGGATTACGCCTCAAATGGTTATCTGGCGAAGAACCGCAGCGAGGAATTGCCGGCCAAAGGTTACACCGCTCAGATCACTCAAGAGTTGAAGGATGTTACTGCGGACGTTTTGAGCGGCTTGACTGACACGCTGTCGCAGTCTGATCGGAATGCGTCAATTGACGCGAAAATCCGCGCTTTGGAAACCAGTGCGAATCCCGGGGCCGGCATTACTACACGGGTGTTGCCGCTGAACGAAGGCCTGACATATTACCTCTTCACTTATCTTGAACTGCGCGACGTGCGCATCGTCTATGCGCCACCCAAGAACATTGGTTTCTTTGGTGGTGATCCTGACAATTTTGAATGGCCGCGACACTGCGGCGACTTTACCTTTATGCGCGTGTACGTCGGCGCCGACGGCAAGCCTTCCAACTACTCCGCTAGCAATGTTCCGTACAAGCCAAAGAAGTCTCTTTCGATCTCGATGGGCGGCGTAAAAGAAAATGATTTTGTCATGGCCATGGGATACCCAGGCTCGACGCGTCGTTATCGCGAGAGCTATTCGGTCGCCTACAACCAGGACGTATTCATGCCTTTCCTGATTGATTTTTATAACCGGCAGATCGAAGTTCTACTGGAAGCAGGAAAGACCGATCGCGAACTGGAGATCAAACTTCAAAGCAAAATCTTTGACATTGCAAACACCGTCAAAGACTACGAGGGCGGAGTTATAGCCATGCGCCGCTTTGGAGTTGTAGATCAGAAACGCAAGGATGAAGCTGCCTTCACCACCTGGATAAATCAGAATCCAGACCGGCAGAAACAGTATGCCGCCGTGCTCCCCTCACTGGGCAAAGCCTATGACGATTTGCGAAGGACCCAGCCGCGAGACATCGTGATTCAGCAAATAGCGGACCTCAGCGACTTCTTCGCGGTCGCGGGATTAGTTGGTTTAGCAGCAGCCGACAAAGAGAAGCCTCAGGCGCAGAGGAATCCCAACATCGCGATGGGCGCGGCTCGCGCACGCTCGGCCCTTGCGGAAATCTTCGCCGATCGCATTCCCGGGTTCGAGCGCCAAATGCTCGCCTTCTTGTTGCGGAAAGCCGCCGCGCTGCCGCCGGAACAGAAAATCGAACCGATTGAGCGGCGCTTTGGCAAGCTCACCGGTGACGCCCGGGTCCGCGCCGAAGAAGACTTTGCCCGCGCAGTGACCGAGAGCAAGAACCTGAGTACTCCGGAATCAGTCTCTAAGTTGTTTGATATGACAGCGGCGCAGTTGCGCGAAATGAACGAGCCGGTATTCGAGTTCGCAGCGGAAATCGGCGCGCTCAGCAGTCAGGTAGATGACCGTACGCGAGCCTTCAACATAATTGTGGGCCGCTTGCGCCCAGTCCTCGTGCGCGGCATGAGCGAAATGCGCGGCGGCATACCGTATCCCGATGCGAACCGCACTTTGCGTTTTACTTACGGAGAAGTCAGAGGCTACACGCCACACGACGCAGCGATCTATCAGGCGTTCACAAACCTTTCCGGAGTGATCGAAAAAGACACGGGCCGCGAACCTTTCGATGCGCCGGAAAAACTGAAGCAGCTTTATCGCGCTCGAGACTTCGGTCCGTATGCCACGCCGGATGGACAAAACGTGCCGGTCGACTTTCTTTCGACGACCGACATTATCGGCGGCAACTCAGGATCGCCGATCATGAACGGGCGCGGAGAGCAGGTGGGAATCATCTTTGACGGGAACTATGAAGGGCTCGGCAACGATTTCTTTTACAACGACCCGAAAGGCCGCGCGATTTCCGTCGATATTCGCTATGTACTTTTCATCGCTGACAAATTCGGTGGCGCGGGTTATATTCTAAAAGAGCTCGACCTCAAGAACGCGCCGACGGCATTGCGCCGCGCAGCGTGAGTTTGGAAGTTACGCAACCGTGACAACTGGAGGACAGAAGTTTTGAAAAAGCTAATGATCATTTTTTGCCTGGCATTGATCAGTTCAGTGCTGGTCATCGGCGCGTCTGCGAATACAATCGCGCTCTCTCCCGCAACCTTTACGCAGGACGACCGGCACTTCACCCATAAGGGCGCCGGCGTTGAGTTCACAATACCCAAGGGTTGGAAGGCTAAACCCGACGGCGAGGTCATAACCGTTTCGACCGCTGACGACAGTCTCCAAATGGTTTTTTGGGTGCCTGATGAGGACACGTTTGACGCGGCCGTAAAGGACCTCGACAACGAGCTCAGCAAGACTGTCAAAAACGTCAAGATTACCGACAAAGGGACAGCGGACACACATAACGGTATGCCGCACTTTAGCGAAGGTGGGACCGGCGTCGTTAACGGAGCGACCATCGAATGGAGTGTGGACGTGCTGGCGGCGAAGAAGGTTGTGATTATTTTGACTTTCGCCGCACCTGGCATTGCCGAAAAACATGCGGAAGAGGCCGCGCAATTTATCACCAGCATTAAGAAAACCGAGTAAATCAGGCATTTCAGGCGGGTGACCGGGCGGTAACCGGGCTCCCGCACCGGATTTTTTTGTTGACAGGCCAAAACCGCATCGTTTAGGATTCGCCGTCGTTTCAATCAGTGCCTGGGTTTGGCTTTACACCTACCTTTGCATTTCGAATTGCAAGCGCAAAAGACAGATGCAGTTTAGTTCTTGTTTGGAAGTATGTGCACGATGATTGCTTGTCCCTTGGATCGCGTGTGCTTTGTTCGTTGTGTTTCCGTATGGCGCCCCAACAAGAAAGCGCGTCCGGCTCACAGCATTAACCAGTAGGAGGACAAGTACCACATCCCTTCAGTCTGTGTTACTTGCGCCCGTTTTGCCGAATCGTTAGGAGGATTCGTTTGTATGTCTAGAATAACCGGTAAGGTCAAGTGGTTTAACAACTCGAAGGGTTATGGTTTTATCGAACAGCCAGGCTCTTCGGACATCTTCGTTCACTATAGCGCCATTCAAGGTGACGGCTTCAAAACCCTCGAAGAGGGCCAGGAAGTTGAATTTGAAGTGACGCAAGGCCCGAAAGGACCTCAGGCCGAAAAAGTGACAAAGGCGTAGGTCTCCCCGGCCTGCTTTTTAGCAGAGCCACTGACCGCTTCCGGTCGTGAGCCCGGAAGACGCGAAAAAAGAAAAGGCGATCTCGGTAACGAGATCGCCTTTTTTCCTGGTGGCACAGACTTCAGTCTGTGATGACTCTTAATACACAGACTGAAGTCTGTGCCACTTATCTGTCCGCTTTAGCCTTGAAACTAACGTGGCCACCTTCTACATCAACGGAGAAGACGACTCGATCGGATCCAATCTTCTCTTTCAGGTTCTCGGTGCGCTCCATTATTAGTCGATGGAATTTCGCAAAGGAAAGATCCCGCGTCGTTTCTCCGCAACTTCGCTTGGCCTTAATCAAAGCATCATAGACGCCCTTCACGGTGCGCACATCATGGCGCACGTCGGTGCATGAAAACTCGGAACGAGTGAATGGCTCGGCAGTGGCTCGGCTGGAAGCGCGCGCGGCCGCCCTCACGTCGCGTCCCTCTTCGCGCCCCTGCAACGTGCGACGCCACAACTCGCGGAAGGAAGCGTATCTGGTGGCGAGCGAGTTGTAGTGATAGCGCTGCGCGAAATTGAGCGTACGATCGTCTCCCATCCGCTTCAGATGCGATTCAACTCGCATCTTAGTGTCATAAGGCGGGCGTTTCGCGCCGCCATTGAAATAGACATCGAACTCGATTTTAAGGCGGCGGATCTCTTCTTCAAGTCGCGTCAGGCGATCCTCAATAGTCGGTTCCTCGAAAGCCCCGGCGACTCTGTTCTTCTCGCGACGTTCTTTCGCGAGCCTGGCTAACTTATTATCTTTTATGGACAAGGACGAAAACTCCTATCGGGCAGCGCAAGCAGGGTCGCCACCATTGATCTCAGTGTAGGGGTTCGGTTCAATGCGTGTCAATTTGTTTTTCCCGATTGCCCCAAGTGGGTGAAACAGCATATTCTGCTTGCACTTGCCGAGTAAGACTCGAAAGTTCAAAATGCCGAAAAGTCGGGACAAGCCTTCGTTGAGAGCTTTACCATCCGTAGATTCTCTTTTGCGGACTGCGACTGCCGTTTCGATCAGGCACCAGATAGGCTCTGCCCGGGTGACTTCCCTCGCCCGCCAGGTCACCGACGAACTGCGTCGGCAGATTCTCGCTACCGAACCAGGGAATGCTCGTGAATCAGGAGAGAATGGGTCGCGCGCAAGTCTGCTTGAGGAAGCCGAACGACGACTCGCAGCCGCGCATCAGGATGAAACCGCGAGGGCGATGCGACACGTCATAAATGCCACCGGCGTCGTACTGCACACCAACCTCGGGCGAGCTCCTTTATCCGACGGAGCGCGCCGCGCAATCACCGACGCAGCGGCCGGTTACTGTAATTTGGAATATGATATTGCCAGCGGCGAACGAGGACGGCGAGGCCCGCGGGTCGAAGATCTACTCGCTGCTTTGACGGGAGCTGAGGCTGCCGTGGTCGTGAACAACTGCGCTGCCGCAGCCCTGCTGGTGCTTACCGCACTGGCAAGTGAAGGAGACACGATTGTTTCGCGCGGAGAGTTGGTAGAAATTGGCGGTGACTTTCGCGTACCCGACGTGATGGCTCAATCAGGCACTCGAATGATCGAAGTCGGCACTACGAACCGGACGCGGCTGTCGGACTATCGAAAAGCGATTTCCGAAACCAGTCGTCTAATCATGCGCGTTCACGCGTCGAACTATCGCATAGTCGGATTCACCAAGACGCCGACGTTAAAGGAATTGGCCGATCTGGCACATGATGCCGGCCTGGTCCTCTACGAAGATGCCGGGTCAGGCGCGTTACTCGATTTCGCTGAATACGGAATCGATGGCGAACCGGTAGTGCGCAACTCGATCGCAGCCGGCGCCGATGTGATTTCATTCAGCGGCGACAAACTCCTGGGCGGACCACAGGCAGGGTTATTGGTGGGTCGCTCAAAGATCATCGAGCGCATGCGTAGTCATCCGTTGTATCGCGCGCTGCGAGCCGACAAACTTCGCCTGGCGGCGCTCGAAGCGACGCTCGACTCATATGCTCGTGATACTTCAGTCAGCGAAGTTCCTTCTCATCGTTTCATTGCTTTGTCAGCCGAGGCGATCAAAAAACGCGCTGAAGAAATAATCCGGCGACTACGAAACAAGATTCCCGAGGCCGTCGAACTGTCTACCGTCGCAGGCGAATCCGCCGCTGGAGGCGGTTCTGGCCCAACGTCACGGCTTCCTACGACGCTGATTTCAATTACCCACAGCAGCCTGACTGCAAATCAAATCGAAGCGGCCTTACGTCGCGGCACGCCACCCGTAATTGCTCGAATCGTCGATGACCGGGTGCTGCTGGACCTGCGAGCTGTCTCGGAAAGTGAAGAGCCGGAAATCGAGCGCGCGCTGTTAGCTTTGCGGGCCTGAGCGCTCTCCCTGATTTTCACAACCGAAGGATACCGGGCCATTATGGAATCTTTTGCCAAAGTAGCTGGTGACGTAGTCGGCAGCTTCATGGCCGCCTTCATCATTACTTGGGTAGTGGGGAGGCCAGTCAGATGGATCGCGGTTACAATCGCCCCCAAGAAGAGAGAGATGGCGGCGCTCTGCGCTTTCGCCACGATGGTATTGGTAACAGCAATCACGTGGAGAGCAGACCTCATTTGGGATATATCCATGTGCGTGTCTGTCGCGATCAACTTTCTTCTCCATTGGGCTTGGGCGAAATATCCTCAAGAGACGAAGAAGCCGGTCATTAGCCCTCCGAATCCACCTACGCAGCCTTAGATCTTTCGGTGACCTCGGAAACAGTGCGCTGCTGTCTCTCAATGGCTCCAAGGGGCCTTGCCCGAAAAGTAGGTTTATGAGTCCGCGTTAGCGGACGCATGAAAATAGCCCAGCGATTTCATCGCTGGGGTTCGGTCGGAGGACGGAAGGAAGTCCGTGAAGCGGACGGCTGA
>Ga0070698_100000095_pt1 | contig 71018 bp, 58 predicted proteins | sample KBSK1502metaG_FD_65477 | JGI IMG/M metagenome (GOLD analysis project Ga0070698, IMG submission 65477) | Corn, switchgrass and miscanthus rhizosphere microbial communities from Kellogg Biological Station, Michigan, USA - KBS K1-50-2 metaG | ecosystem: Host-associated > Plants > Roots >... | reverse complement strand
CAGCACCTCGAGAACACCGCCACCGAGCTCAAAGTCGAGCTATCCCGCAATGGGTGGATCTCGATCCGCGACGACGGCGCTGGCCTGCCCACCACGATCGCCCCGCGCAGCGGCAAATCGATATTCGAAACGTGCTTTACGCAGCTTACGCATATGTGGTCGGCATGGACCACGTGGGAACCACCACTTCAGTTGCTCACCGCCCTCACGCGCCGACTCGAGGTCGAAACCACGCATCGTGGCGAACGCTACGCGCTTGCGTTCGAGCGCGGCAGGCGCGTCGACACGCTCAGGCGACTTGGCCCGACAACCATCGACGGCACACTCATACGCTTTCAACTCGATCCCGAAATCTTCGGCTCGGCGACACTCGACGAAACTCGCCTGTTTACGCGTTTGCAGACACTCGCGTGGTTTCATCCGCACCTGCGCATCTTCTTTCAGGAGCGCCGGCTCGCGGGACGCGGCGGACTTCGCGGGCTCGCGTGTCACATCGCGCGAGAGGGCCTCGCGCCGAGCGAGGAGTCGCCCCAGCGTATGACCCGCTCTTGCCTCCGCATGATCACGACGTCGCACGGTGGCCATCACGAGGAACGCATCGAAGCAGCTTGCAGCACGAGCTCCACCTCCGGCGACATCCAAGCCGACATCGCGCTTGCATGGTCAGCGCGCGCTACATCGCTCGTTGTCTCGTACTGGAACTATCACGAGACAACTGACGACAAGCACGATGGGCTCTGGCTCGGCCTCAAAGCCTACGCGCAGAAACTCGGCAGCGCAGACATCCGCGAGACACTCGGTGCCGGGCTATGCGCGGTCATCCACGGACGCTCGTCGCGTTGCAACCGTTGGCAGAACGGCGAGCCGCGCATTCGAAACGAGTTTCGGCGCGCCGTCTGCAATGGCGTCGTCGCGATGCTCGAACGCGAGACGCAGCTCCACCCATTCTTCCAAATGAAGTGCTCGCCAAACCGGCACGCGCTAACCACCGCCCGCTGACATTTCTGCAACCGCTTGCGCGCACACGCGACAACGCTACTACCACCTATGATCGAAGCGGCCCGCGTCTCGTTGCTCGGCCTCGCCGTCGGCGATGCATTTGGCACCATGCTCGACAACTTCGGCGCCGACCTGCCGCGCCACGCCGCGAAGCGCCTCATCTCGATGCAGCGACCGTGGCAATGGACCGATGACACCGCGATGGCCATCTCGATCGTCGAGGTGCTCGCCGCGCACGGCACCATCGACCCCGACGCGCTTGCCACCGCGTTCGCGCAGCGCTTCGCGCGCGAGCCAAATCGCGGCTACGGCGCTGGCGCGCACGCGCTGCTGACGCGCGTCAGCATGGGCGCGCCGTGGCGCGACGAAGCCGCGCGCCTGTTTCACGGCAAGGGCTCGTACGGAAATGGCGCCGCGATGCGCGCGGCACCCATCGGCGCCTTCTTCGCGCCCGACCTCGAGCGCGTCCGCGATGAAGCATTGCGCTCGGCGCAACCGACGCACGCGCATCCCGACGGCGCCGCCGGCGCTGTTGCCATCGCGATCGCGGCGGCACTCGCGCAAACACACGCACCACGCGCGGCGTTTATCGCGACCGTCGCGCACTGGACTCCGCCCAGCGCGACACGCGACCGACTCTATCGCGCCGACGAGCTCGGCCTTGGCTTCGACGTTCAGCTCGCCGGCGAGGAGCTCGGCACGGGCTCAAACGTGACGTCGCAGGATACGGTCCCTTTCGCGGTGTGGGTTGCCGCTCGCCACCTCGATTCCTACGAAGACGCGCTGTGGACCCTCGCGCATCCCGGCCTCGAGATCGTGCCCGGTGCCGCGCTGATGTTTGCGGTCGATCGCGACACGCTCGGCGCCATCGTCGGCGGCATCGTCGCGTGCGCGACCGGCATCGACGGCATCCCCGTCTTGTGGCGCGAAGCGACCGAAGCGATTAGAGCGTGATCAAACAGCTGCCGTGCTGCGCGTTGCCGCCGAGGTGCTGCTTGCTCTTGTCGCCCGTCGCCGTCCACTGCAGCCACGTCTCGACCTGCATGTCGTCGGAGTACGTGCCCTTCGTCGCCTTCTGACCGTTCTCGTGCCACGTCTCCCAGCAGCCGTTCTTCTTGCCGCCGATGAAGTCGCCCTCCATCTTCTTTTGGCCGTTGTAGTACCACGCCTTCAGCTTGCCGGTGCCCAACCCCTCGACGTACGTCAGCTCTGCTTGCTTCTGATCGTTTGGATGCCACGACGTGAAATCGCCGTCGAGCACGCCGTTCTTGAACGACGCCTCCCACACCTTTGCGCCGTTCGTGTACCAGGCCTTCCAGCGACCGACCATGAGACCGCCGCGGCACTCGCCTTTGATGCGCGTCTTGCCGTTGTCGTAGGTCAACTTGATCTCGCCTTCGCCGGCCGGCGTCGGGCAGCGATGCTGCTCGGTCGCGAACGATGGAATTCCGGCGGATGACAGGATGATGTCGTTACCGTGATTCGTGCCGGGCGGCCCGGCGTGATGAGGACAGGCCGCCAGCACGAGAAGACTAGCTAGGGTGAGCGTGCGCATATGCCCCTGGTAGCGACGAGGGCGCAAATGTCGCATCGCGATCGAACAACCGGCTGATTCAGCGCGCGATTCCGATCGCGGTGCGCACCCGATCGAGGGTCGCGCGCGCGATCGGCCGCGCCTTCTTCGCGCCGATGGCGAGGAGCTCGTCGATCTTTGCCGGGTCCGCCATCAGCGCGTCGTAGCGCACGCGCGCCTGCTCGACCTCCGCCTCGATGCGCTCGAACAGCGTGTTCTTGGCTTCGCCCCAGCCGATGCCGGCGTGGTAGCGCTCGGCGAGAGAGCGCGCTTCTTCGGGCGTCGCGATCGCGCGATAGATCTCGAAGATCGTCGACTTGTCGGGATCCTTCGGCGCTTCGGGTGGCGTCGAGTCGGTCACGATCTGATTGACGATCTTCTTGAGCTTCTTCGTCGGCGCGAACAGCGGAATCACGTTGTCGTAGCTCTTGCTCATCTTGCGACCGTCGAGGCCGGGAATGATCGCCGTGTTGTCGTCGATCCTCGCCTTCGGCAGCACGAGCACGTCTTTGCCGTACGCGCTGTTGATGCGCTGACCGATGTCCCGCGCGATCTCGACATGCTGCGCCTGATCTTTGCCGACGGGCACGACGTGCGCGTCGAACGCGAGGATGTCGGCCGCCATGAGCACCGGATAGCTGTAGCCGCCCATGTTGAAGCCGGCATCGACATCCGCTTCGCCGGCGGCCTCCTGCTTCGCGATCCAATCCTTGTACACGTGCGCCTTGTTCATCCAGCCCTTCGGCGTGAAGCAGTCGAAGATCCACGTGAGCTCGAAAATCTCTGGAACATCGGACTGCCGATAAAACAACACGCGCTCTGGATCGAGGCCGCACGCGAGCCACGTCGCCGCGACTTCGTACGTGCTCTGGCGTAGATGCTCCGCCGTCTTCTCTGGCGGATGCATCGTCGTCAGTGCGTGATAGTCCGCAATGAAGTACATCGCCTCGAGCCCCTCGTCGGCGAGACGGATTGCCGGGCGAATCGCGCCGAGCAGGTTGCCGAGATGAGGGGTTCCGCTCGGCTTGATGCCAGTGAGGACACGCTGGGCAGGCACGTCCCTGTCCTAGCGCATTTTCCGTGCGACCGGCGAGCGGCTGGCGGCTCATCTCCTTGGATGAAGACCGCTGCCCTCCTCACCGCTCTCCTCGCAACTGCCGCTTGCAGGAAGGAACCGCCTCAGTGCGAGAAGTTTGTCGAGCTCGCGTTCAAATGCGACTCCGACTTGCGCACGGCGCCCACCGACGAGAAGCGCGCCGCGCGCACGATGATGGACGGCATGTGTAAAGAGGCATTTCGCAACGATACGAGCAGCGTCTCGGGCGAGACCAAACAGATGGTATCGGAGGTCTACGCCGAGATGCGCAAGCGCGCGAACTGCGCCTCGAAGGCGACCAGCTGCGATCAATACGAGGTCTGCGCGCCGGATTAGGCACTTCTGGTGTAAGACCGCCGCTCGTGGTCAACACCCACACGCTCTCGATGGACGAATCGATGCACGCGCAGATCGCGCGTGTCGATCATCTCTACCTCGTGCTCGCCGGCGGCAAACCAGCCGGCGGCGCGCGCTGGTCGCTCACGAACATCGATAAGATCGAGATCGGGCGCGGCACGAATCGCGCGGTGCGCCGCGACGGCAGCACGTTGCGCGTCGATGTTCCCGATCCGTGGATGTCCTCAAACCATCTGCGCTTCGAACGCGACCGCGCGCACTGGCTCGCGATCGACGCCGGCTCGCGCAACGGCATCCTCGTCAACGGCGCGAAGCAAGAGCGCGCGATCGTCGCGGACCACGACATCGTCGAGGCCGGCCGCAGCTTCTTCATGCTCCGCGTGTCGGAGTACTCCGGCGATCCGAGCCTCGAGCTGCCGGCGCGCCCACCCGCGGGCACGCTCGTCACGCTCGATCCATTGCTCGCGCGCAGCTTCGAGGAGCTCGCGCGGATCGCGGCATCGGAAGTGCCCGTCTTGATCGGCGGGTCCACCGGCAGCGGCAAGGAACGCGTCGCGCAGTGGATCCACACGGTGTCGCGACGTAGCGGCGCGTTCGTGCCGGTGAACTGCGGCGCGTTGCCGTCGGGGCTCGTCGAGAGCGAGTTGTTCGGGCACAAAAAAGGCGCGTTCTCGGGCGCGATCACGGATGCGCCCGGGCTCGTCGTCGCGTCGAGTAACGGCACGCTGTTCCTCGACGAGATCGGCGATTTGCCGGCGCCCGCGCAAGCCGCACTCCTTCGCGTGCTCGAGGAGCACGAGGTCCGCGCCGTCGGCGCGACGACGCGCACCACCGTCGATCTACGCGTCGTCGCAGCAACGCATCGCGATCTCGATGCGATGATCGAAGACGGCAACTTTCGCGAGGATCTTCTCGCGCGCCTATCCGGCTTCGAGCTCGAGCTGCCGTCACTCGCCGAACGGCGCGTCGACATCGGCACGATGCTCGCCGAAATCGCACCCGACACGACGTTCGCAGCCGCGGCGATTCGCGCGCTGCTCGCCTACAACTGGCCGCGCAACGTGCGCGAGCTCGTGCGCGCGGTCGAACGCGCGGCGGCACTCGCATCCGGCGGCGAGATCACGGCGAGCCAATTGCCGGAAGAAATCGCGACGGCGAAGTTCACCGCGCCGGCCATCGCGCCCGCCGACGCGCGACGCGACGAGCTCGTCGCGCTCCTCGAGAAGCACCACGGCAACGTGAGCAAGGTCGCCGTCGAGCTCGGTCGCGTGCGCCAGCAAGTCCAGCGCTGGCTCAAGCGCTATGGCCTGGACCCCGAGCGCTACCGCTCCTGAAGTGCACCTGCTGCACCCCCGCCGATCGCGACCACGATTCGCAGACTTGCGGTGGCATGCAAGCTGCTCATGCGACGGCCATGTACTCCGCTCCGTATCCACGGGTCGCGTTCAATGCAGGGCTGCGCGCGCAGGTCACGGGTCTGGCGTTGCTCGCGGCGACCGCCGTTCTGCTCGTCGCGGCACTGACGAAGGCGTGGTTCACGGCAGGGCAAGGTGACGGTGGCGTCGGTCTGATCGGCCTGGAAAGCTGTCACGGCGCGCTCTGTCGCTCGATCACGTGGTTCGACGTTCGCCGCATCCCCGCACAGATTCCGATCTTCGCGACGACGGCGCTGCTCACGACACTCGCACTCGTCGCCTTCTCGCTGCACAGCGCGATCATGCTCGTGCAGCGTCGGCCCGATGCCGTCAAGCTGCGCTGGCTCTCACAACTGATCGGCCTCGCGAGCTTTGGCCTCGCCGCATTTCTGTTCTCGCTCTCGATCGGTGATTGGTCGCGCGGTCTCGTCTACGGCTGGTCCACGCTCGCCGGCCTCGGGTCGCTGGCCGCGATCGGCCTCGTCGCGGGCTTGTTCGTGCGCCCACTCACTCGCGCATAACGGTTTGGGTCGCCGCGATTGGCGTAGACTAGGGGCAACATGCGTCCGGTCGCGGCGGCCCTCTTATTTCTCAGCGCGTGCATTCAGTTCCACGATGATGATGGCAATGCAGTCATCGGCTCGCGCGCCGACATGCAAACGCCGACCGGCGACTACGTCGGCTATCGCGTCGTCACGGCGTGCGGCGGCACCTGGACCGACGTCGGCGTGATCGGCACCGGCACGCTCGAGCCCGCCGACATCGCCGCCGCCGGCGAGGAGCTCCACACGCGCGTCGCCGATTTTGCATCGATCTGGGGTTGGGGTGGCACCAGCCTCGTGTGCGAGCCGGGCATCGGCACCTCGATCGATCTCGACAACTGGCGCGATGTCGATGCGCTCATCCTGCGCATCGGCGATTGGCTGCGCGAGCGCGACTACAAGCTGCAGGTCGGCATCTCGGTCGATTCCATCCCGGTGCCCGTCGCTAATACGTGATGTAGGGCCCGCTCGAGCCCGGCTCCTCGACCTCTTCGCCCTCGGGCTCATCGTCGATCACCTGCGCGGTCGTTGCCGTGCCTTGCAAGACGAAGATCTTCACGGCCGACGCCGGAATGCGCGCGTTCGGCGCGACGCGGCGGAGAATCGACAAGATGTTGCGTTGAATGTCGTCGACCTCGGTCACCGCCGGGCCGGCCTTGATGACCTTGCCGATCCAACGCTCGCGGTCTTTGTCGTCGCCGATTTCGATGATGCGCAAGAACTCATCCGAGCTGCCGTCGAAGTACTTCTTGTCGCCGGGCTTCGACAGAGCGAGTCCTTCGCGAAGCTTGCTATCGATCTTCGTGCCGAAAAACAGTGCGCAGCTCTTGTCGAGTTTCATTTCAGTCCTTCGTTCGGGGACTAGGATTCGAACCTAGATAAGAAGCTCCAAAGGCTCCTGTCCTGCCATTAGACGATCCCCGAGCTGCGCGCACTTTAGCCGCAACATCTGATAGGCGCTACCCATCTTGCTGATTTCGTTGGCAGCTTGACAGGTTGCGTCCGAGCCACTAGGGTCTCGCCCCACTTGGCTGGGTAGCTCAGCGGTTAGAGCAGGGGTTTCATAAGCCCAAGGTCGGCGGTTCAATCCCGCCCCCAGCCACGGAACATCAGCGCGGTCATGCCGAGATGCGCGATCGGTCGACGCGGCTTTGGACGAGCGCGACAACTTCGTCGAACGCGCCGGCGGGCAAGTGACTTCGCCCGATGGAGTACTTCGCATCGCGGGTGTGGACCGTCAAGAATACTTGACCGCTCACGCTCGACTCGCGGAGCTCGATGATGCTCGCGAAGCGAACCGTCGTGGGGTTGTTGCGTCTCCACAGCGGGCTCGGGAACGTGATGGTGTCGAGCTCGATCACGAGCTCGCGCAGCTCGCGGCCGCGAACGAGAGAGAACAGCGCGATACCGACGAAGGCGAGCGAGCACGCGCCCATAACGAAGAGCAAGATGCTGGCGTTTCTGCGCCCAAGCTCGATCACGTGATTGACGATTAGGCCGTTGGTTGTGGTTGCGCTGTAGAAAAGCACTGCGGCGCACGCTGCGAAGAACAGTGCGCCGAAGATCATCGCGCTCGTTCGTGGGCGGACCGGGTAGCGCTTTGCAGCTGCTCGCACACCGCAACTCTAGTGCACGAGAATGAAAATGTGTCCTATTGTGCGTGTGTCCGCGAGTTGATCGTTACACCATGATGATCTGATGCCGCGCGCCCTGATCGTTCTCGCGCTGTTCTCCGCGTGCACAGTCCGCGACGTGACCTTCATTGGTCCCGGCGTTGGCGACGCCGGTTTTATGGATGGGCCCGTTCCGGGACAGCCCATGCGTTGGTTGTTCCTGCTCGACGGAAGCACGATCCGTCGGGTCGATAAAAACCAAACGACCGGCCTTCTCACGCAGTCGACCTACTCGATGGCGCTTCCGAACAATCAGGTCGGCATCGAGATCGTGACGGGAAAAGACGGCGTGCACTTGTATGTGTTGCAGCTCGATCCGATCAACGCGGTCGGGCAAGTCTCCGCCTTCCAGATCAGCGCGACAGGACAGCTGACCCTCGTCAATACAGTGCCGCTGCAATGTACGTCGTCGAGCATGGCACTGCATCCGCAAGGTGGGTTCCTCGTCGCGGGCTGCGGTCGCCAGGTCTCGACCCTGAAAATCAACGCCGACGGAAGCGTGGCCGCTCCGGTGTCGGTCACGACGCAAGCATCAGGCCGACTGATCGTCGTGATCAATCCGACCGGGACGTGTGTGTTTGCCGGGGAGGACGGAGCCACGAGCGTCGGCGTCCTCGCGTTTCAGTTCCGGACCGACGGGACGCTCGCGTCAGCACCTGGAACAGGATCACCCGTGGCGAACGACGTGATGGTGTCTCCCACGGGCTCGCACGTGTACCTCGCGTCGCAGGCCACACCGAACTCGCTGTGGGTCGGCTCGATCCAAACCACGTGCGGCATCGGCACGATGAGCTCGCGCGTGGCGGTCGGCGCGAACACGTATGAGATGCTCGCCGATCCGAGCGGCGAGTATTTGATCCTCACCGGCAACGACGTTCGCACGTACGCGATCAACAGCGCGTATGCCGAGGTCGCCGGCAGCCCGTTCTTTGCCGGCGTCAACTACTACGACGCGACCATCGACCCAGCGGTTCCCGACAAGATCTACCTCCTGACGATTCAAGCCGGGGCCGCCGCGGTTCAGGTCGCATCGTTCAGCGCAGGCGTGCTCGCGATGATCTCCGGTTCGACCGTCAGCGCCGGCACAAACTCTCAGCATTTCGCGCTCGCGCCTTAGCGCCGTATGTAACGGGCCGCGCGCGAGCGCCTGATCACCTACGCTGCATTTAAGGCAGACTAGCAGCGGTGGAGGTGCACGATCGCGTCGGAGGTCCGGAGGTTGCCACGGTCATCGATCGACCGAAACCGAAGGGCCACACGACCGCGGTAATGACGTCGGAGTGGGCGCTCGCGGAGGTAGAAGCCAAGCGCGTGCGCGGACTCATGACGGGGATGTCGACCTCGGCATTCGTCACGGCCGCGGTCACGTTCGTGCTCGGCGGGGATCCGCTCGCGCTGCGTATTCACGCCGGCGCATTGGTGGCCACCGGGCTCGTGAGTGGAGTGTGTGCGCTCCGCTTCAACAGCGCCGTTGCGAAGTGGGTCGTCGTTTCGCAGATCGGCGTCTTGCTCACCGGCTTTTACTTCTGGGGGGTGTTCTCGGCGTATAGCTCGCTCGTTCCGCTCACGCTGTACATCGTGGCGGGCGTGTCGAGCGAACGTGAGGCGTGGATCGGCACCGCTGTTTGTGTCATCGCGCAGACCGCGTTCTCGCTCGCCACCATCCTCGGTTGGATCGGATCGCGCGGTTTGGTCGAGCCGGTCTTATCGCGCGTCTGGCATCCGATCGCAGCTCAGATCATCGTCGTCGTGCTGCTGCAAACCGTTACCCTCGGTGCGATGGCCGCCGGTCGCGCCGCGCGCAAGAGCAGCGCGGCCGTCCTCGAGGCGCACAATCGCGCGCTGCGCGAGCTCGCGCGACGCGAGGGCCAGCTCGCGGAGGCATACGCCGAGGCGCGCGCCGCACGCGAAGCCGATGAGGGCGGCGCTGGACGGTTCAGCGATCAAGTCATCGACGGTTTCAAGCTTGGCCACGTGCTCGGCCGCGGCGGAATGGGCGAGGTGTACGCGGCGCGTCGCGTCGCCGACGAGATGCCCGTCGCGATAAAGATTCTCGCGCCACACCTGCTCAGCGAGCAGAGCGCGCGAGATCGATTCCTCCGCGAATCGGAGATTGTCTCGTCGCTAACGTCGCCGCATGTCGTGCGCGTGCTCGGCGTATCGCGTCCCGACGCAGCGATGCCGTATATCGCGATGGAGCGACTCGAAGGCATCGACCTCGCGCAGCTGCTCAAACGGCAGCCCGCGCTACCGCTCGATGAAATCGTCGAGCTCGCCATCCAGGTCGCCGATGGGCTCGACGCCGCCCACCGCGCAGGCGTGATTCATCGCGATCTCAAGCCATCGAACCTGCACGCGACCGGGACCGCGAATACGCGCGTGTGGAAGCTCCTCGACTTCGGAGCATCGAAATGGCGCGATGGCGAAAGCAGCCTGACCCAAGACAGGGTCGTCGGAACGCCGAACTATATGGCGCCCGAGCAAGCACTCGGTCGCGCTGTCGATCCGCGTACGGACGTGTATGCGCTCGGCGTGATCTTGTATCGCCTTCTCACCGGCGTTCCTGCCGTCGTGCCCGTGGAGATTCCGGCGATGCTGCACGAAGTCGCATATCGAGTGCCGGTCCAACCGTCAAAGCGTGCGAACGTGACCCCCGAGCTCGAGGCCGTGCTCGCGATCGCGCTCGCGAAGCAACCATCGCGGCGCTTCGCATCGGCCGGGCTCCTCGCACGCGCGTTAAAAGCGGCCGCCGCCGGTGATGTCGATCGTGGCATCATGGAGCGTGCGAGCGCGCTGCTAAAGGAGAACCCGTGGGGCGCCTGGGTAAGCAAGCGCGCGGGCACGGACCATCAGAGTTAGGCGGTTGGTTTGCGAGGACGCGGAATCGAGTAACGGTCTAGCCAGACCATCAACGTGCCTCGCGAGATGCCGAGAAGCTTCGCCGCGCGAGTTTGGTTCCCCTCCGCCTGCTCGAGCGCGTCGAGCACGCGCTTGCGCTCGCCCTCGGTGAGTGCTTGCAAGAGCCGCTCTCGATCCGTTGTATCCGGACCGCCACCGAGGTCACGCAGCTCGAGGTGTTCGACGTCGATGTGGTTGGTCGTGCACAGCACGACCGCACGCTCGATGACATTGCGCAGCTCGCGAATGTTGCCCGGCCAGTTGTGGTGCTCCAGCTTTTCGAGCGCGTCGCGCGACAGCGTCGGCAGGTCGGTGCGGCGCATGCGATGACACGCGCGTTCGACGAACAAGCGCGCGAGCGGCGCGATCTCGGAAACGCGCGCGCGCAGCGGCGGCACGCGAATCGAGAGGCCATTGAGGCGGAAGAACAGGTCGCGTCGAAACCGCCCGGCCGTCACCTCTGCTTCCAGATCTCGATTCGTTGCCGACACGAAGCGGACGTCGATGTGCTTCTCCTTCACGCTGCCGACGCGGCGTACCTGATTCTCCTCGATCACGCGTAGCAGCTTGACTTGGATTGATGCCGGCAGCTCACCGATCTCGTCGAGGAATACCGTGCCGCCGTCGGCGCTCTCCAGCAAGCCCGCCTTCGCTTGCACCGCACCGGTGAACGCGCCGCGCTCGTGCCCGAACAGCTCGCTCTCGAGCAGCGTCTCCGCGAGTGCGGCGCAGTGCAGCCGGACGAACGGCTGCGTCGCACGCGGCGAACGGGAATGTAGCTGCTCGGAGATCACCTCTTTGCCGACGCCCGTCTCGCCGAGCAGCAGCACGTTGATCATGCCAGCGGCTGCTCGTTCGACGAGTCGATGCACCTCTTCCATTGCGGGATCCACGGCGATTGCCGGGGAAGCACCTCGAGTGGCGACAGTGCCTCGCTGCACGACGAGCACGGACGTGCCGACCTTGATCGCATCTCCGATCGCGAGCTGAATCAGTGCGCCGGCTTCCAGCGTCTCGCCGCGCACCGAGGTGCCGTTCGCGCTACCGAGGTCCTCGACAAACAGCGTCGGTCCGACATGAAGCACGGCGTGCTGCCGCGAAACCCACGGCCGATCGATGCGGATGTCCGCTGCCTCGGTGCGCCCGATGACAAGGCGACCAGTGTTGGGGAGCACGAACGTCGAGCATTCTCCATCGGTGACAACGAGCAGACGCAAGCCCTGCTCGGGACCGCTATCCTCCTCTACGCCGAGGAGCGTCGCCGTCGTCTGGCCGTTATCCTCGTCGGTCATGCGCCCGAAGCCACACTCTATCAAAAACCCGGAGCCACGACCTCGATCAACCAACGCGGCCGTCGCACGCGTTGCTGTTCCATCCACTCGTGAGCACTAGCGATCATCTCGGCGTTGCCGAGAAGCTCGCCCTTGCGCAGTCGCGCGGCGGCTACGCAGAGCTGCATGTCGTGCTCGGGCTCACTCGCGATCACGTGCTCGAGCTCTGACAGCACGCGATCGCGCTGGCCGCGTTGATGCGCGACGGCTGCAGATATCAGCCGCGACCATGCCGTCGCATAGGGCCGACGCTCGCGCTCGAGGCGGCGCGCGTGCTTGCTCGCGACGCGCAGCCAGCGCATGCGCTCGTGTTCCGAAGCATCTCTCGCGCGCCGAAGTGCGAGTCGCCCAAAGATCCAGTCGGTCTCGGTACGGATCGCTTGGATGCGCAGGAGCAATGCGCGACGCGCGGCCGCGAAGCCGTCGATCGCAAGCGAGTCGACCGGATCGCGGCGATACAGCAATACCTCGACGCGCGCTCGCAGCTCGTGCCAGTGCTGGACATGAAACGTGCCGGCAGGCGGCGTCCAACGCCGCTGCTCGAGCTCGGCAAGCGCGGCCTCGGGCGCATCGTCGGCGAGCCATACGATGTTGCTCGCGCGCGCGTGAAGCGTTTCACCGAAATGGTCGCCGCGCCGCCGGCCGTCGGCGAGAAATTCATCGCGGAGCCGGCGCAGTGGCCGAAACGTTCCCATTCTGCGCAGGCAAAACAGCACGAACGCGCGGACGCTGTTGAGCTCCCATGCCGCCCCGACGGTTCGGCTCGCGAAGATCGCCTCCGCTTCACGCAGGATCTCGAGTGCCGATGCGTGCGTGCCTGCAAAATACTCGACGACACCGCGCGCTGCAGCTGACCAGCCGCGCAAGAACGGATCGCCGGAGCGTTGCGCGAGGCTGGCACTTTGCTCTGCGAGCTCGCGCGCTCGATCGAGCTTTGGTGTGCCTTGCGCCGCGAGGTACATCGCCTCCTGCGCGATCGCTCGCGTGATCCGCCGCGGCTCGCCACAGCGTAACGCGTGCAGCAGATTGCGCGCTTGAAAGTCTGCGCCGCGAACATTATCGACGAAACCGAGTCCTAGGCTGACGGTCTTGTAGACCTCGACGGCGAGCAGGTCTCGCGCGGGTATCTCGCTCTCGTCGCGCTCGCGCCACGCGAGCCCCGACAATCGCAACCGCGCGCGGTGCCAGAGCATCGATACCAGCGCGCGGCGCGGTGTCGGGGGCAAGCGAGCTCCGATCTCGCGCAGCACATCCGTCAACACGCCAAGACCCGGCTCGATACGCCCACTCGTCAACAGCTGCTCGGCTGCGCGGCGCCGATACTCAAGCCGCAGCGCCGGCGCTGCGCCGTCAACGAGACACAAATAAACGTCAGCGGCTTCGCCGCCGCGATACGCATTGACGAGCGCTTCTGCGAGCTCGACACGCAGTGCGCGAGCTCGCTCGCCCTCGGGTTCGCCAAGCCGCAGCGCGATCGAATAGAGATCCGCGGCCTGATCGAACGCGAGCGTCTCTGCTGCACGGCGCGCGGCACGCTCGGCGAAGTACGATGCGCGTGCTTCGTGCCCCGCGGCTTCGAGGTGGTGAACCAGCGCTCTCGGATCTCCGTCTGCGCCCGATCGTTCGAACGCGTTGGCGAGGCGGTCATGGATCGCGAGCCGGCCTGCCCCGGATAGCCGCGCGATGACGGTTTCGCGGATCCGATCGTGATAGGTCTCGATCCGATCCGCCTCACGAGCTCCGGCGGCGCGACAGACTCGCGCGGTAATCATCGAGCGCACGAGCGCGGCGGCATTGGCCATGTCGATGCCCGCCGCATCGGCTGCCACCCGTAGGGGCACCGGTGACGCGGCAACGGCGAGTACATCGAGAAGCGAGCGCGCCTCGGGCGCGAGCTCGGCGAAGCGCGCTACCAACACATCTTCGAACCGCGGGACATCTTGGCCGATCGAGTGTGCCGCAACGTGATGAACGAGCTCCTGAATGAACAGCGGATGACCACCTGCTTCGTCCGCGATGCGCGACGCGACGCTGATTTCTGGGCCGCCGAGCAACGCTCGCGCGAGCTCGTACGATTCGTCGCGCGACAGCGCGACCAGATCGAGACGGCGAACATCACCCTCGATCGGCACGCTCGCCGAGCGCAGGGTCGCGAGCACGAGTAGCGCGGCGGGCGGCCGCAGCAGCTCGTCGAGAAGAGCGAGACTGTCGGCGTCTGCCCATTGAAAATCGTCGACAGCCAGCACGACGGGATTTCGCTCGGCCAGCCGCGAAAACAGCTCGCGAAGCGCTACGAACGCGAGCGTGCGCGTCTGCTGCGGATCGGTTTGCGGTTCGTGCAGACCACGTGCTTCCATGAAAGCAGGGACGCGTTGCAACACGGGAAACACGCGTACGAGCGGCGCCACTTCGCGCGGCACGAGTCGCGCCGCATCCGTCGGATCGAGCGCGTTCAGATAGCGGCTCAGCGCATCGACGATCCCATCGAATGCCTTGAACGGCATCGACTCGCGCTCGAGACACCGCGCCGAGAACACCGCCGTCTCCGGTCGATCCTCGACCAACGTTTCCGTGAAGTGTCGCGCGAGCGCGCTCTTGCCGATGCCGGATTCGCCGTGCACGCACATCATCACGGCGCTGCCCGCGCAGCTATCGTCGAACGCGCGGTGCAGTGCTTTGAGCTCGGCGCCGCGTCCGATGAACGTCGCGTGTTTTCGAACCTGCGGCGGTCGCCGCGCCGGCTCGCCAACACCGATGCGCCGCAGTACGTCGCGGCCCCGCGGACGAGCGTCTGGATCGCGACGCAACATCTCGACGCACAGGCGATCGAGATCATCGGGCACCCACTCGCAAAGCGCGCTCGGAGCAGGTGGATCGGTGTGCTCTTTGGCTCGTAGCACATCGAGCGTGCGTCCCCAATAAGGCGGCCACCCGACGAGCGCCTGAAACAGCATGACTCCGACGCTGTACCAATCCGCAGGCGGGCCCACGTCACCGGCGACCGCTTGCTCGGGCGCCATGTAGATCGGCGTGCCGATCACGCGCGCATCGCTCGGTTCGGCGCCGACATCCCGCACGAGGCCGAAGTCGAGCAGCACCGTTCGCCCCTCGGTCGTCACGATGACGTTGGATGGTTTGACGTCGCGATGCACCTTGCCGGCGTCATGCAACGCGTCGATCGCCATGGCGAGTTGGCGTAGGCAGCGGCGTAGTCGCCTGTCGTCAAAACATGGCTGCTGATATGTACGCAGACTGAGCGTGACCGTCGAAATCTCTTCGGCCGTCGGATCGCGATGCTTGGGAACCATCGGCAACACCGGCGCGCGATCGGCTCGCACGTACGTCGTGAACGTGACGCCGTCGAGTAACTCCATCGTGAGAAACCACTGGCCGTCTTCGCATACCAGATCGCCGAGGCGCACGAGGTTGGGATGGCTGAGGTCGGCGAGTGCTCGAAACTCGTTCTTGAAGCGGTACAAGCTGTGCTGATCGACGTTGCGCAGCAGCTTGAGCGCCACACGCTCGCACTGCTGACGATCGTACGCCTCGTACACGACGCCCATACCGCCGGCACCTAGCCGGCGCTTTATCTCGAAACGTCGTGTCCCCGCGAAGTCGATCCCGACCACGGGGTTCGATCATAGCCCGGATCCGAAGTCACCATGCGATCAGCACGAGCTTGTCGAAGTTTACTTTGTCGCCGTCGCTCATGTTGTTCGAGTTGTTGTTCTGAAATCGAATCCATGTCGTCGCAGACCGATAGGGTGTGAGGTCGTAGTACTGGCCCGTGTGCCAGCCGCGGTCGTTGCCCGCGCCCTGGAAGTAGTCGAGCCGCGTCCACGTGACGCCATCCTTGGACACCAGGAAGTCGACACGATCGGAGCTCGAGTCCAGGTTGTCGCGGCGATGAACAAATGAGAACCACGCCGACGACTTGCCACTCAGATCAACTTTGCGTTGCGCATAACCCACCTGCTCCTGGCTCGTGAATTTCTGGATGCGCAGCGTTTGCGACTCGTAGTCCACACGAATGTTGGACTGACTTGGTGTGACGCGCTGCCAGCACGATCCCCATGTGGTGAGCTCTTGCGTACAGTCGTCGGTCGTATCGAGCTCGTCTGCAAAGTATGCGTCCGTTCGAGGTGTGGCGAGGAATGCGTTCGAGAGCGCGCTCGCGAGTGCCAGCTGGCCCGCGCGATTCGGGTGAAAGCAATCGAGCTTCGAGACGTAGTACGGATAAACCGGTTGGTTGTAGAGCGCACTCGTGAACTTCACCTGGACGCCGTTGCGACCGTTGTACTGCGTCGCTTTCTGCGCCATCAGGTTGTTCAGATCGATGTTGAACTGCGCAGCTTCCGCACGATCGGTAGCGGTCGACTTGCTCGACAGAATCTTGCCGCACGGGCCTTCGTCGACTCCGTAGCGCGTCGACAAATAGCTCGTGAAGATGCCGATGAACCAGTTGCGTACCGCTGTCCAGTCGGCGGTGTAACGACACATGAGATCGGAGCCGAGATAGTTCTTGCACAGACTCCAGCTCGCCTCCGTGGTCACGTTATCGCCGGCGAGATCCCAGAGATCCTGACAGCTGTTGAACGTGTGGTCATGTCTGCGCGTCGCCATCGTGTTGCGTAGCGCGACCACGTTCAGCACGCCGGACCAATAGATCGTGGAACCCGGCTGTAGATGACTCGTCAGCTCCGTCAACGTGCTGTCGATCGACGTCGAGATCGCCGATAACCTGCCCGCGTACGACGTTCCGGTCGGCGCACAGACATCGTTCGCGCCGAGGTTGATGAGCACGTCGCGCACCGAGCCGTCCGCGGTGAGCGCCCGCGCTTGCCCGAGTGCGTCGCTCCAATCCGCGCCATCGACGGCCGCGTTGTTGACATAGCCCGTTGCGTAGCCGAGCCGCTGGGGAAACGACCACGGCAGCGTGCCGCTCGCATAGCTCCACGCCGGATCGTGGGCTCCAAGCGAGTTGCTGAGGCACGAGCCGAGCTCGCCGGAGTTGCCGCACATATCATTGCTGTGCGTTGCGAGCGCCATGCTGTCTCCGATCACGCCGAGCTTCGTGCCGGCCGGAGGTGCCGTCACCGCCTGTTCCTGCTCGCCGAGCTCGTCGGCAGCCACGCATCCGCTGGTGAGTAGTAGAGCGATCGATATGGTCCTCATGCGGCCCCCTTGTCGCCGGTTTCAGGATGTTGAAACCGACGCGTGTAAGCTGGGTTGCACGCGTTATGCCCGATGTTATTCGGCGGCATCGCGAGCTGATGCGTCTGTTCGGCTGCCAGTTGATCGATCGATCGATCGATCAACTGCGGTCGTACTCGCGCGCAGATCACCGTGCTCACTGAAGCAGGCGTTGGTGTCGGCGTTGCAGGTGGGATATCCGATGAGCTCCAACGATCTCAAGATCGCAATCGTTGGCGTGCTGTTCGGTTGTCGTGTGGGATACGACGACGTCGTCACGCGGGTCACGGTCGAGCCGGTCTATCCGCAGCACGCCTCATGGAGCGCGTACGTCGCGCACAGCGACATCGGTGCAGACCGAAATCATCAGGCCGATGTCGAATGCGATCCGATGCTACCGCTGGGCCCCGCGTCATGCGTGCACGGCGGCGAGAAGCGGATGGTCGTGCTCGACAGCGTCGATTCGTGCAAAGGCCTAACCGCGGAAGATTCGCTCGGTGCGTTTGACTGGACGTGTGATGACAGTGACGGCGTCGCATTTTTCTCGCGCGGTCTGCGATCGACAGCGCGGCTTGCAGACCTGCTCGACAGCTCGGCGGTCGCGTTTCGTCCTAACCGCATCGTCGTCAAACGAAACGGCGTGATGATCGCGTATAGCGACTACGCGGTGTGGTGGGACAATCCGGTGCGCGAGCTACCGACGACCACGACCGGCGCGATGATCGATCTCCAAGACGCGGGATCGATCTACATGGTCGTCGGCAACCGTACAGCCGCCGGAGTCACTCTCGCAGATCACACGGCGTTGGTCGTGATGCCAGACGGCTTGCTAGAGATGGACGGCAGCGGCGCGCTGACGTGCAACACAGCAACGGGCAGTGCCAGCGCCCCGGATGCGCGTTGCCTTGTAATCGCCGACAACCGGAAGTTCGTGTGGCTCGAAGGTCGCTTTCAAGGCGCGCCGCTCAGCTCGACCGGCATTCCACTCCACGCGGTCTCGATCGCATCGTCGCGGTTCGCCGTCGTGCGGAAGGTCGAGCTCAGCCAGTGCCAATCCAATTGCGTTCGGCTGCTCCACACGCAGAACAGCCGGATCGAATGGATCATGGAGCACAGCTCGGCCGGCCATGGAATTCATCTCGAGGGCAGCTCGTTCAATCGCATCGTTCACGTACGCGCGGCGAATAACGCAGCAGATGGCATCCGCCTCGACGGGCTTGCAGGTTCGCCCACCGTTGCGGATTCCAGCTCGCACGTGGTGCTCGCAGATGTGGTGACGTATTCGAACGGCGGTGACGGCGTGTCGATCTTGTATGCGACGCACAACGTGCTCGTCGGGATCGTCGCGGCGTACTCGCGTTCCGGTATCTACGTGATCGTCGGCAATCACGTGATCAATCACGTGACGAGCATCGGATGTGCCGCGCATGGCATCAATCTCGATCGCAAGAACGGCGGCCACAGCGTCTCGAACGTCGTCGCCATCGCGAACGCGATGAACGGCTTCAACGATTCCGATACGACGGTGGCTTCGCCGGCGAGCTACCACAACGTCGTCGTCACGAACAATGGCGCGTACGGCATCAACGACGTCACCGTCGCACCCACCTCGATTCGAGGTGTGTTGATGGTCGGCAACAACGCGAGCGGCAACTGCATGCATTCGGGCTACGGCGTTGGTAGCGTCCTCTCGAATACGTGTAGCGTATCGGGAAGCGATGGTTCGATGAGTTACGTGCCGACCTCGTCATCCGCGGTCCTGCGCACGAACCGGTCTGCGCTCGCCTCGCTGGTCGGCCGGATCCAGAATGATGACACTACGAATCCGGCGGACGCGCTCGGCGTAGGCGGGCCGGTCACGAACTGGCTCGACTTCGATACGCCGTACCGCGTCTGGGGGCCTGAAGCGCAGGGCACGGCGGGTCGATGTGTTGGAACGTGCCGGATCGTTGACGTGCGCCTTCGCGCAACGGATGAGACGCTTCGCGATCATACCGCCAACGGCGAGGCTGCAAACGATCCGTTTGTCGCCGGCGCGTCATGTCCGTCAACGGTCGCGAGCGATCAGTTCCTCGAGGATCTCGTGCAGCTCGAAGTTCGAGACGACGCGGTCGGGAACAATGATGGGATCTGCAACGGCGGCGAAGCGTGTTACGACCCCGATCGCTTTCTTATCAATGCCGTCGAGATCCTCGATGACGACGTCGGTGACGACGATGGCTTATGCGAGAGCCGCGAGGCGTGCATCTACGCGCCGAATTTTGGCGCGTACCAAGGCGAGGGCAACTATCGCGACGCCGAGTGCGTATTACAGAGCGGAGACGGACCGATCAACTCGGTTCGCATGTTCGGCTATCCGATAAACGGTGCACCGTAATCACGCACGCGATCAGGGTACACTTTGGACGATGCGTCTGGCCGTAGTCGCGCTGGCGGGCGCCTGCGGGCGCGTAAACTTCGATCAGCTCGACGCGACAAGCGAAGCGACGTTTCGTTGCGCCGCAAAAGATGTCGACGTCGGCGCCTTTCATACGTGCGCGGTCGACTCGGTGGGTGCCGTGTGGTGCTGGGGCAGGAATACGCAGAACCAGTCAATACCGGGCGCCGAGCGCTACGTCACGACCCCGGCGCGCGTCGATTTACCAACCACAGCAGCCCAGGTCGCCGTCGGCGACGATCATTCATGCGCGCGGCTCGACGACGGCGCCGTGTGGTGCTGGGGCGCGAACAACCTCGGTCAGCTCGGCAACGGCTCGATGGCGGCAAGCAACGTCGCTATTGAGGTCGCGCTCGGCGCGGACCGCGCGATCGACGTTGACGCCGGTACGAACCACACGTGCATTCGTCGTGCGCTGGACGGCGCCGTGATGTGCTGGGGTGAGAACAATCATCTTCAGACCGGCGATACCAATGCGTTGACGCTTTCGCCGCTGGTCATCGCAGGCACGGCTGGCGCGAAGCAGCTTGATCTTGGTCATCGCGGCGGATGCATCGTCGACGCAAGCGATCGCGCCGCGTGCTGGGGGTTCAACCGATTCGCCCAGCTTGGCGTCATCGGCAACGACAGCAACATTCCTCTCGTGATCGCCGGGCTCGCCGCCGTGTCGCGAGTGGGGGCCGGTGGGCCGTTCAACTGCGCGATCGAGACGACCGGCAACCTGCGCTGTTGGGGACGTGACCAGGCGTGGCAGCTCGGCGCGGCCGGGACATCGCCGCAGCCGGTACCGCAAGCGCCGATCATTGCCGACGCGGTCGATGCGCATCCGCAGGGCTTCGACGGCATCGCGCTGCGCAGCGACGGCAGCGTTGTATGGTGGGGCGATGGGGGGAGCGTGTACACGCTCGATCTCGTCACGAACGTGACGCAGCTGTCTGGTGATTACTTTCACAATTGTGCAGTCGCTGGTGGCGCGCTCACCTGCTTTGGCACGAACGTCGACGGCGAGCTCGGACGTGGTACGCGATCCATCTCCGAGTTTCCGATCGCAGTTAGCCTTCCGGGCGTTGCGGATAGGCTTGCAGTTGGTTACGCCCACGCGTGCGCACGCGTCGGCGCGGACGTGTGGTGTTGGGGGGCGAGCTACTCGTGTGGCAGCGCTGATTGCGACGTGCCAACGCGACTCGTGACTGGTTTGACGGCGATCGAAGGGGTCGAGTCCGACTTCACGCATACGTGCGCCTGGGGTGGTGGCGAAGCGAGCTGTTGGGGAGTGAATACGTTTGCGGAGCTGGGCACCGGCGCAGCGTCGTCCGCGGCGCCACCGCAGAAAGTCACCATCACGGCTGGCATCGCGAAGATGAGCACGGGCTGGTTTCACACGTGTGCGCTCGTCGCCTCAGGGGCCGTGTGCTGGGGCCACAATGACGCCGGTCAGCTCGGCGATGGCACACAGAACGATTCGACAGCGGCGGTTGCCGTCATGAATCTTCCTGTGCCGGTGACCGATATCTCGCTCGGCGCGTCGACGAGCTGCGCCGTCGCGAGTGGAGCTGCCTATTGTTGGGGCGCGAACCAGTATGGCCAGATCGGAGACGGCACGATGATGAATCGACCGCTGCCAGTAAGCCTTAACGTGCCTGGAACGATCGTGCGCATCGACGCAGCGCTGTCTCACACGTGTGCACTGAATACAGCGGGCGACGTATATTGTTGGGGCTCCAATTATCGGGGCGAGCTGGGCGTCGGCGACATGACCGGTCACAACACCCCAACGCAGGTGAGCTTGCCGGCGCGTGCGCTCGAGATCACGACGGGAGCTACCGGCACGTGTGCGTTACTCGTCGACGCCACCACCGCATGCTGGGGTGCAGGCGAGCAAGGCGAGAACGGCACTGGCATCGCGCTCGATCTGACGCTGCCAGGCATCGCGCCTGATCTAGCCGGCGCAACCGCAATCGCGCGTGGCACGATCGGCGGTTGCGCAATCGTGGCCGGAACGCCGCGGTGCTTCGGCCATGACGAGCTGCTCGTGCGCTCGGATCCGATCTACGGCGCTGGTGCGATGGCTCCGCACTTCAACTGTCCCTGACACATCGCAAGGGCTTGGAATCGAGCCACAAACGCACGCGTCGGCATCGAGCGGCCGTCGCCCGCGTAACAATTTACAGTCTCAGCTGACTGTTTTCGGCCAACGCGGTATCACTCGAGTCATGGACTTCGCACTCGATGACGATCAGCAACTGATCGCCGAAACGGTCCGCCGCTTCGCCGAACGCGACCTGCGCACGTGGACCGCGGATGCCGATCGCGCCGGCGCGCCGCCCGCTCGCCTCACGCAGGTCGCGGGCGAGCTCGGATTCTTCGTCGATGCGGTGCCCGCCGAGCACGACGGCATGCTCGAAGGTGCGTTCTCGCATGCGACGCGTGCGCTGCGCGGCTTCGAGCTCGGTCGCGGTTGCGCTGCCCTCGCGGCACTCCTCGAGGCGAATGTCGAGCCGGCGCTCGCGGTCGCGAGGTGGGGCAGTGCCGCGGCAAAGCAAGCGCTGTTCGCGTCGCTCGCCTCGGGCGGTCTCGCCGCGCTCGCACACGACAGCCGCAACGCACTCGAGATCGCCGATGGCGGTGGCGAGCTTCGAGTGACCGGCAAGCTCGGGCCCGTTCCCGCGCTCGCCGGCGCGAACCACGTGCTCGTCGTCGCGAAGGACCTCGTCTTTCTCGCCGCGACCGATGCCATGAAGCGCGAGCCGATGACGCCATCCGGCTGGCGCGCGGCGCGCTGGGCGACGGCGCACCTCGATGGCTATCGCGTGCCGGCCGACTTCGTGCTCTCGCGCGATGGCGATGCGGCTCGCCACATCCTCGCGTGGGCGCGCGTCTCGCTCGCGGCGCGTGCCGCCGGCGTCGCCACGGCGGCGATGGAATACGCGGAGGCATACGCGAACGAGCGCATCCAATTCGGTCAGCCGATCGGCAAGTTCGAATCGCTGATCCGCTTGCGCGACGACGCAGAGACAACCACGCTCGCCGCCAAACAACTCGCGCTCTACGCCGCGTGGGCGATCGATCGCGGTCACCCGCGCGCGTTCGATCTCGCATCGCGCGCGCGCGTGCTCGCGGGTGATGCCGTCGCGCGCGCGACGATCGATGCCGTACAGATCTACGGTGGCTACGGCTTCGTCAACGACTTCCCCGTCGAGAAACTCATGCGCGATGCCCGCGCCTTCGAAGCACTCCACGGTGACGAGCGGCTCGGTCGCGTCCTCGCGCAGAAAGTGGTGGCCTGAGATGGACGTCTTTCACAACAACCCGCTGTTTCAGGGTGTGCGTCAGATGCTCGGCGCGTTCGCGAAGCAAGCGATTCGACCGATCGCGATCAAGCACGATCAAGAAGAGTCGATGCCGTGGGAGCTGATGAAACAGGCCCAGGGGCTCGGCCTCACGCAGACCGCCGTCGTCGATGGTCGCAAGAAGCTGACCGGCGTCGACGAAGAGACGGATCCGAAGAAGCCAAAGAGCCAGGCGCGGCTCGCCGTCGTCGGTAGCGAAGAGCTCGCGTACGGCTGCTGCGGCATCACGCTCGCGATCGGTGGCTCGGGCCTCGCCGCCACGCCGATCGCGCGCATGGGCACCGAGGAGCAGAAGCAAGAATTCAAAAAGCTCCTCGACGGCACCGATGAAAAAGGTCGCATCAAGGTCGCGGCGATGGCGCTCTCGGAGCCCGCCACCGGTTCCGACATCTCGGGCCTCAAGACCACCGCGCGTCCCGATGGCGATTACTGGATCATCCGCGGCAGCAAGCAGTGGATCACAAACGGCCAGTCCGCCGCCGTCTACGTCGTGTGGGCGCAGACCGAGCCTGCGGCCGGTCGTGCCGGTGTGCGCGGCTTCATCGTCGCGCGCGACACGCCCGGTCTCGTTCCCGGCAAGAAGGAAACGAAGCTCGGCATCCGCGCCTCCGAAACGGCGCAGGTCCACTTCGAGGACGTGCGCGTCCACAAAGCGATGATGCTCGGCATCGCCGGCGAAACCGGCGGCCTCGCCGATACGAAGAAGATGCTCGATTCCACGCGGCCCGTCGTCGGTGCGCAGGCCACCGGTATCGCGCGCGCCGCGTATGACTTCCTGCTCGAGCGCGTGCAAAGCAGCTCGCTGCACGGCACGCCGATGGCGAGCCATCAGCACATCATGTTCGAGCTCGCCGAGATGCTGATGGAGATCAACGCGTCGCGCCTGCTCGCGCATCGCGCGGCGTGGCTCGCCGATCACCATCTCGACAACGTCGCCGAAGCATCGATGGCAAAGGCGCACGGCGCGCGCACCGCGCAGTGGGTGACGACGCGCGCGATGGTGCTGCTCGGCGAAGAAGCGCTCGAGCCCGGTCATCCCGTCGAGAAGTGGTACCGCGACGCGAAGATCTACGACATCTTCGAGGGCACGGGCCAAATCCAGCGCCGCATCATTGCGAAGCATCTGACCGGCCAGAACCCGACCTAGATCAGGTGTCGCCGGCCGTCACGACGACGCCGAATGCGAACGCGCCGAGGAACGCAATGATGCCGAGAACGGTCGCCGACGTTCCAAGTGCGATTCCCGCGGCCGTATTCGGCATCGCCCTCGGCACCGCCGCGTACCGGATCGAGCTCGTGCGAAACGTGATCGCTCCGTGATCCGCGGCAACCGGCGACCACCGGGCGCGGTGGGCGACCTCGTCGGGTGACTCGCCTTGCTGAGGCTGAACCAGCTGTCCTCGTTGGATCGTCCACGCGCGTTCGGCTGTGCCGGTAACCGCGGCGCCGCTGAGCGTGACATCGACGAGCTCGAACGCCGCTGCGTCGGTGATGACAAACATCTCGCGCTCGTCGGCCACGGACCGCAGCGACCTGTAATGCCACGTCCGCGTGCAGCCGGCGACCAGCATCACGGCGAGCGTGATCCGAATCATGCGCGATGTTTTTTCACGCGCGATGCCAGCGCTAAGTCACCCGATGCGGGACCCGCGCACTCAGCTTTTTGAAACGCGCCCGACATCGTTGTCACGCTGCGTTGCCGCGATCGAATCAGTACAATCGCGCGGTGAAGTTGGTGTTCGCGACTCTCGTGCTCGCGGCATGCGGCGACAACACGCCAAGCATCGGCCCGCCGATCGCGCCGGCGGAGACGCTGTTCGTCGTCGCGCATTTCGACGATGAGGAAATCTTCATGCAGCCCGAGCTCGTCACCGCGCTGCGCGCGGGTTCCGTCGCGACGATCTTCGTGACATCCGGCGACCAAGTGAAGGGCGACGGTCACGCGCAGGAAGTGTTCGAGGCCGCGCGGACCGCGTATGGCAAGATGGCCGGCGACAGCACGTGGGACTGCGGCTACGTCACCGTCACGGAGTTGCCGGTGCAGCACTGCCGGCTCCGCGATCGCGACGTCGCCGTGCTCGCTCTTGACGTACCGGAGGGCGCCATCGACGGCCACTTCGACGACAGCCTGCTGCACCTCGTCGAGGGCCGGCCTAGCCTACCGATCCTCGGACCGATCGGCGGTCGCGTCACGACGGCGAGTCTCGTCGACGAGCTCGCAGAGCTCGTGCGCCTGATCGATCCCGCGCAGATCCACGCGCTCGATCTCCCAGCGACGCACGGCCGCGATCACTCGAGCCATCTCTTGTCGTCCGCGTTTCTACTGTGGGGCGCCGCGAGCGCAGGCTATAGCGGCGAGCTCGCCTGGCATCGCGGCTACAACGTCGCCAGCGAACCGGTCACGCTCGACGGCGCGGCGTTCGCGGATGCCGCCGAGATGCTCGGTTTCTTCGAGGCCTGCTACTACGGCTGCGGTGAGTGCGGCACGGCGTCGTGTCCGGTCGACAAGCTCGATGTCACGCACGTGACGTGGATGCATCGCCAATACGCGACGCACGCCGATCATACGACCGGCGTGCTCGCGAGCGACGCGGGTTGCCTCGTCGCACAAGGCGATGCGCTCGCGATCGACGCGTGCGTCGGGCGCGTCGCGAAGCTCGACGAGACGGCACACCTCGCCATCGGCGATCGCTGCGCAGCGAGCACCGCCGACGGTGCGATCGTCCTCGAGCCGTGCGCAACGACACCCGAGCAAGTGTGGATGCTCGACAGCGAGGGGTTCGTGTGGAACGGGCGACCCCCCGCGCCGAGCGCCGACATGGAGTACGACCACGTGCGCTGCCTCGCGGCCACGAATGCAACGGCGACCGCGCCGACCTGCGGCTCGCTGCTGCAGCCGCACTGGCAAATCGCCCAGTAAGCTCGCTAGCGCACGATCTTGCCGAGCGAACCGTTCACGGGCTTGACCACGCCGGGCGGCAGCCAGTGACGCGGTGGCTCGAGCACATAGTCGACGTTCTCGATGACCCACGCCACGTACCGAGCGCGCGCGGCGAAGAGCTCGTTGTTGACGACGCAGTCGAGATTGACGAAGCGTAGATCGGGCCGTCGCCACTGCCCGAAGTAGCCGATGCGCCCGGCGTTCCACGCGCCGACGGTCGAGCCCGGCGGGACCTCAGCGAGGAGCGCGAGCCTCGCGTCGAGCGCGTGCTCGACGGCGTGCGTGCGCGTGCCGTAGCGCGCCACGAACAACGTCAGCGTTGCCGCACAGACGACGATGCCCGCGACCACACGAACGCGAGCGAACCACGTGCCGGCGAGCCGCTCCGCCTGCCACAGCGCAGCGACGACGACGACCGGCAAAAAGTACCAGTTGTAGTACGAGCGCTGGATGAACACGTAATAGGCGACGTGTAGCGTCGCGAACGCGATAAGCGGTACGAGCACGCTCGGCATGCGCCGTTGTCGGCCGGCGATTGCCGCCATCGCGAAGAGCGCGCCCGCGATCGCGATGAACGCGACGGTCCACACGAGCGGTCGAAACTCCTCGCCGACGACGAACTTCGACGCCTCGACGAATGGTCGCGCGACGTTCGCGACAAGTGCGCGCGTACCTGTCACGGGCACGAGCTCACCGTGAAGCCGGAACGCGAGCTTTGCGGCGCCGCTGACCTGCAGGATCGTGCCGAAGCGGAGGAGGTTCCACACGAGCCACGGCGTGACGACGACGCTCGCGATCGCGCCGGCCGCGAGCGCGGGTCGTAGCGACCGCGCCGAGCACGCGAGCCACGCGAGCGCGACAACCGCCCACAACACATTTTCGGTGCGTGCGAGCATCGCGAGACCGAGTAGTGCACCGAGTACGAACACGCGTCGCGGATGCTCGGCGAGCCACCACGCGCCCGCCGCAATCGCGAGCATCGATAGCGCGCCCTCGCATCCGCGCTGCGGCAGGATCCACGTGAACGGCGACAGGTAAAACAGCGCGGCCGCGAGCTCGCCGGTGCGAACGTCGCGCACGGCACGGCCGACGCGATAGAGCAAGACGCCGGTCGCAGTCGTCGCGAGCACGAGCACGATCTGGATCACGCGAATCGGCAGCCACGGATCGTCGAGCACGTAGAACACCGGGACCGCGAGCCACGCGAGCAGCGGATGAAAGCCGTTCGTCACGTGAGCGCCGTCGAAGCTGAACCCGTTGCCATGGGCGGCGTGTCGCGCGATCTGGAAGTAATAGAACGCGTCGTCGCACAGCGCTCCGGGATCGGCGACACCCGCGAGCACGATCGCGACGTTCGCGACGCCGAATCCGACGGCGAGCAGGACCACGCGACGTGGCGCGAACATACGCGCCCCATCAAGCAAGCGCCGCGCCGCGGCTAACGTCGAGCGATCTGGATCGGCCACACTCGAAACTTTGAGGAGGGCATGGCGGAGATGTCCTTCTCTAGTCTTCGCCCTCGGGCTCGTCGAGCGAGCGGCGCATCGAGCGCGCGTTTGCAAAGCCCAGGCGCGCTGCGATCTCGCTATCGGTCAGCCCGCCGCGCGCGAGCTCCGAGCGGCGGCGCTGGCGAACGCGCACGAGCACCTCGCGAAACGATGTCCCCGCGTCGGCGAGGTGACGCTGCAAGCTGCGCTGCGTCGTCGACAGCGCATCCGCGATCGATGCGGCGGTGAGATCGCCGTTTGTCATCCGCGCTTCGATCGCGCGCACGACCTGCGCGACGATGTCGTGGCGCCCCATATTCGAGAGCTGCGTGCGCGCTTGCGCGAGGAGGAAGTCGTACAGCGCGGCGTCGGCACTCGGCGGCTCGCGCGCGATCACATCGCTCGCGACGGCGAAGCCGCAGTCGGCGGCCTGGAACGACACGTTGCAGCGCAGTCGCTTCGCGACGGCATCGGCGTGCTCGCGACGCGCGTGAGAGAACCACGCACGCTCGAGTGGCAGCGCCTCGCCGAGGACGACCATGAATTGCGTCGCCACGTACGCGACGGAGAATTCGTTGAGGTGCATGCCGAGGCCATCGCGCAGCGCGGCGAACGTGGTGCGCACTTCACAGCCGCGTTGGTCCGCGATGTAGCGCATGTCGAGCAGCGGGTTGACGAGCGGCGAGAGCTCGCACAGCGCGGTGAGCGCGTGCCTGACCGTCGGCGACGCCCGCACCACGAACTCGGTGACACCGAAGCGACCCTTCGGGATCTGGGAGGCGAGCTCGATGCCGAAGACCGGCTCGTCAAGGCGCTGGGCGCAGCGGTCGATGAAGTCCTGGATCCGCGACAGCGGGGCCGTGATCTCGCCCTTGAGCGCGTCGTCGGGGAGCTCGCTCGCGCGCAATAGCTCCAACGGATTGATCCCGCGCGCCTCGAGCATCGTCGCGATCGTCGGAACCTGGCGGAAGGTGAACAGCGGCGTCGTCATCCGCGCATCCCCACGGTATCACGCGCGCAGGTGTTGCGGCTTCGGCATGCGGTGGGGTAGCGCAGATTAGTAATAGCCTCAGGGTTGAGATATTTTGCCGAGGAGATGGCGATCGCGCTCGGCATCGATCTGGGCACCACGAACTCGTGCGCGGCGGTCGCGACCCCGACCGGCGTCGAGTTCATCCTCGGTCAACGCGCCGAGCGCGTGCATCCGTCGGTCGTTGCATTTCCGGCGCAAGGTGGCGTGGTGGTGGGCGGCGATGCGAAGCGCTACCGACTGACCGAGCCGCAGCACGTCATCCACTCGGCCAAGCGCTTCATCGGCCAGAACATTCGCGCGCCCCTCGTGCAACTGGCGCTCACCGGCATTCGCTACAAGGTGACCGAGGGCCCAAACCAGCAGCCTATCGTCGTCGTTCGCGACCGCCGCATGACGATGCCCGAGATCAGCTCGCACGTGCTGATGTATCTCAAGCGCTGCGCGGAGCGTCAGCTCGGCGAGTCCGTCAACGATGCGGTCGTCACCGTGCCGGCGAACTTCACGGATGCACAGCGGCAGGCGACGAAAGAGGCCGGCCGGCTCGCCGGGCTCAACGTGATGCGCCTCATCAACGAGCCGACTGCAGCCGCGCTCGCGTACGGCTTTGGTCGCGATCAGGATCAACTGATCTGCGTGTTCGACTTCGGCGGTGGCACGTTCGACGTCAGCATCCTGCGCATCAACGGCGAGGTGTTCGAGGTGCTCGCCTCGGATGGCGATTACTTCCTCGGCGGCGATGATCTCGATCGCGCACTCGCAGAAGTGCTCGCCGCGGAGTGCAACCGCACGCTGCACTTCGATCCGCGCCAGCACCCCGTGCTGATGATGAAGTTGATGATGGGCGCCGAGGCGATCAAATGTCACCTCTCGGAGAACGATGCAGCGGAGGGCGAGATCGATGGCATCGATCTGCCGAACGGCGAGACGGGCTCGCTGCCGTTCGCGCTGACGCGGCGCCAGTTCGAGGAGCTGATCGCGGGCTACGTCAATCGCACGATCGAAGTGACGAAGCAGGTGCTCACGCAAGCGCGCCTCAAGGCGAAGGACATCGCCGACATCTTGTGCGTCGGCGGTTCGACGCGCATTCCGGCGGTGCGTCAGCGCCTCGCCGATACATTCCTGCGCGAACCAAACATCAAGATCAATCCCGATGAAGTCGTCGCGCAGGGCGCGGCGATCCAGGCGGGCAGCTTGTCGGGCTCGATCATCGCCGGCACAGGCATGGGCTCGCGCGACGCGGTGATGACGGAAGCGCACTCGCCGCTTTTGTATGGCGGCGCGGCGGTGCCGAAAGCGCCACTCGCGCGCCCGGTGCTGCTCGATGTCAATCCATCGACGCTGTCGATCCAAACCGCCGGTGGATACGCCGAGCGCTTGCTCGACAAGAACGCGCCGATTCCGATCCAACGCACGCGCATCTTCACGACCGCGCGCGATAACCAGACGCGCGTCGAGATCGATTGTTGTCGCGGCGAGTCGCGTCGCTACTCCGATAACGAACCGCTCGGTCAGCTGCTGCTCGAAGGGCTGCCGGCGAAAGCGCGCGGCGAGCTCAAGATCGAAGTCTGCTTTCGCGTCGATGCCGATGGCATCCTCCACGTTCGCGCGAGCGATGCCGACTCGGGTGCGCGTCAGGAAGCACACCTGCAGGTCTTCGGCGCGCCGACCGAGGACGTCGTATGAAGACGCGCGCGGCCGAGACGCTGCTCTGGGCACAGCGCGTGATGAGAAACAGCAGGTCCGCGCCGCACGAGCTCCTCGACGTGCCGGCGAACGCGACGGCGGATCAGGTGCAGGAGGCGTTTCACAAGATCGCGCGCAGCGCGCATCCCGATCTGCATCGCAACTTCGTAAATGCCGACGAGCTCGAGCTCATCACGAGCGCGTATGCGACCGTCGCCGGCGCGTATCAAGCGATGCGTACGCGCGAGCCGCAGCCCGAACAGGTCGGACCGCAAACCACCGAGCCGCCTCCGGTCACCGGCGCGATCCCGACGGTGAAGATGTCCTCGAAGGCACTCGTCTACTACCGCAAAGCCGAGCTTTGTCTGAAGCGTGGCGATCTCAAAGGCGCGATGCTGCAACTCAAGCTCGCGTGCGCCGCGGACCCGAGCTCCGCGTTTCTCCGAACCGCACTCGCTGAGGTTCAGACCGAAGCTCGCAAGCTTTCGTAGCGAGTGGACAGAATCACGATCATGTGACCAACTCCCCGCGCAATGCCGCCGCGCACGACGACCGCTACAGCCATCACCGGTCACGGTGTCTGGCATCCGGACAATGTCTTCACGAACGACGAGCTTGTCGAAGCATTCAACGAGTTCGTCCGCCGCGACAATGCGAAGCATGCCGAAGAGATCGCCGCCGGTAAACGCACGCCACTGAAGGAAAGCTCGTCGGAGTTCATCGTCAAGGCATCAGGCATCAAGCAGCGCTATGTCGAAGACAAGACAGGGCTGAGCGATCCGGATCGCATGTGCCCGAACATTCCGGATCGCGCAGAGACCGAGCTCAGCGTGCAAGCCGAGTATTCGGTGAACGCGGCAAAGCAGGCGCTCGCACGCGCGGGCCGCAGCGGCGAAGAGGTCGATCTCGTCGTGCTCGGCGCATCGAACTTGCAACGGCTCTATCCCGCGATCGCGATCGAAGTGCAGGAAGCGATCGGCGCGCGCGGCTGGGCGCTCGATCTCTCGCTCGGCTGCTCGGCGGCGACCGGCGCGACGATCCTCGCATCGCAAGCGATCCAAGCCGGCAACGCGAAGTGCGCGCTCGTCGTCGTGCCCGAGCTCACGACGGGCCACATGAACTGGCGCGATCGCGATAGCCACTTCATCTTCGGCGATGCATCGGTGTCGCTCGTCGTCGAGCACCTCGATCGCGTCAAGGGCGCCGGCGCGTGGGAGATCCTATCGACGCGCATGCTGTCGAAGTATTCGGCGACTGCGATCCGCAACAACGCGGGCTATCTCGATCGCTGCGATCCATCGACGCAGGGCAGCGAGAGCAAGCTATTCCATCAGCAAGGTCGCCGCGTGTTCAAAGACGTCGTGCCGATGGCATCGAAGTTCATCACCGAGCACGTCGAGGCGCACGGCATCACGCCGCAACAGGTGAGTCGCTACTGGCTGCATCAGGCAAACCAGAAGCTCAACGACCTCGTCGCCGAGCGCGTGCTCGGTCGCGCGGCAACGATCGAAGAGTCGCCGGTGATCCTCGACGAGTACGGCAACACTGCATCGGCGGGCTCGCTGATCGCGTTCTCGAAGTACAACGAGGATCTCGCGAAGGGCTCGTACGGCGTGATGTGCTCGTTCGGTGCCGGCTACTCGCTCGGCTCGCTGATGCTGCAGCGGCTCTGACGGAACGCGCTTCGCGCGGTCTATGACACGCCGCTCGCCGCGGCAAACTCGCTCGCGCTGCGCGCGAGCTCGTGGTCCAACCAATCGACCAATTCGCAACAACATAAGGGTTGTGAGTTCCGGTCGTGATGTGCGACGCCTTCGCGCTCGTGATGCGACTCGTCATCTTCTGGTTGGGGACCGCCCTCGTTGGGTGCGGCTTTGGGGATAACAGCCATAACCATCAACACAATGATGGATGTGGCGATGGCGTTAAAGCGGCCACCGAAGCGTGCGACGACGGCAACCGAGCCAGCGGTGACGGCTGCTCGGATAGCTGTGCCATCGAGACGGCAAACCCGGTCTGCGGCAACGGGACGATGGAAACGGGTGAATCCTGCGATGACGGCAACACAGGCGATGGCGATGGCTGCTCGGCTGACTGCGACGTGCAGAGCCTGTGCGGCAACGGCACGCTCGAAGCCGGCGAGGCCTGCGACGACCACAACACCACGAGCGGTGACGGCTGCTCGCCGACCTGCCAGACCGAGAGTGCCGGCGCGTGCTCGATGATCCCGCAGGGCGGCTGCGGAGGCGCCACGCCCGCGTGCGATCTAACCGCCGCCGAAGACGGCTCGACCGCGTGCCGCGCTGTCAGCGCAGCGGGCACGAGCGATAGCCGTTGCAGCGCGCTGACCGCGTGCTCGGCCGGCTACTCGTGCGTTGGGGAGCTCAACGTCGATTCGTCGTGCATGAAGTTCTGCACGGCCGATGGCGACTGCAGCGGCACCGGCTCGCGCTGCGCGTACACGCTCGTCAATGACAACAACGTGTCGCTCAACGTCAAGGTGTGCTCGAACGCTTGCGACATCTATAACCAGACCGGCTGCCCATCCGGGCTCGGCTGCGTCGGCTTCGACCGTTCCGGGGGCGACATTACCGACTGCCGGCTTATGGGCACGAAGTCCAACGGCGCATCGTGCTCCTCGACGCTCGAGTGCTCGCCGGGCTCGGTCTGCGTCAACGACGGCGGCGCGCACTGCGCCTCGTACTGCAAGCTGAACGTCTCGAGCAGTTGCCCATCGGGCTGGGACTGCACCGCCTTTGCGAACTCGCTCACGATCGGTTCCACCACCTACGGCTTCTGCCGCTGAGGACACCATGCAGAAGATCGGGTTTGTTTTGGTTCTCCTCGCATCGATCGCGCACGCGGATCGCCGCATCGAGATCGGCGGCGCGATCGGCGGGCATGCGTTCTCGAAAACGAGCGAGCTCGGCGTCGACGATGACATGACGTTGCCGGGCGCGGCGTCGAGCGTCGCGTTTGGCGCGCGCGGCGGCTATCTCGTGCTGCCGTTTCTCGCCGTCGAAGCCGAGGCACTGGCGATCCCGACGAAGGACACCGCACCGTCGAAGCTCGGCGGTGGCGACGGCGCGCTCGCACTCGGCATCCGCGCGCACGCGCGTTACGACATCTTGCGCGGCCGCATCGTGCCGTTCGTGCTCGCCGGCGTCGGCATGCACATCCTCGCGCCGAGCTCGCCGAAGATGATGGGCGATGCTGACCAGTCGCTCCACTGGGGCGCGGGCGCGCGCTACGCGCTCGACAACACGCTCGAGCTTCGCATCGACGCGCGTCATCTGATCGTTCCGGATCGCACGGAGAACGGCGCGACGAGCGACTTCGAGATCACCGCCGGCGTGACGTATCGCTTCGATGTCGGTTCGCCGCGCGTCGCGCGCGTTGCCGCCGCGCCACCGATGCCGGCCGCCGATCGTGATCTCGACACGATCCCCGATGCCACCGACAAGTGTCCGACGAAGCCCGAGGACATCGACTCGTTCGAGGACGACGACGGCTGCCCCGAGCTCGACAACGATCAAGACGGCATCCCCGATTCCGATGACGTCTGCCCCAACGACAAAGAGACGAAGAACGGCGACCACGACGAGGACGGCTGCCCCGATCAGGTGCTCGGCGAGCTGCCAGCGATTGCATTCGAGCAAGACTCGGCGAAGCTCGACGCAGCCGCCGACCCCGTGCTCGACCGCGCCGCGAAGCTGCTCACCGACTTCCCGGGCCTGTCGCTCGAGGTCGCCGGTCACACCGCCGGCGAGGCGAATGCCATGGACCTCTCACTCAAGCGCGCGGAAGCCGTGAAGGCAGCGCTCGTCAAGCGAGGCATCCCAGCGGACCGGATCCTGACGGTGGGACATGGTGCGGATAGACCGCTCCCCGACCGTCGCAAGAGCCGACGCATCGAGTTCCGTATGTTGACGCCCGACGAAGTCCTTTAGTTCCAACTTCCGGGAGCGCTACGCAATTCCCTCGATCTGGGGACGGCTTCGGCTACCTTAAATCGGGTGAGCACCATCTTCCGCGATCCAACCGAAGGGGCCTCCGCGCGACGCCAGGATCTTTTGCGCCGCCGTCGCGATGAGCTGGTCACTATGCCGCACGCGATTCGTCGCGTGTACGTCGCGCGCCGCGCGCGCATTGCCGCGAGCCTCGTCGTCAGCCTGACGGGCACGATGTTGATCGTGACCGCGCTGAGTCCGGGCCTCGCGAAGTTCTTCGCGCGTGGCTTACCGGGGATCAATCCGGCGGTGCTGTGCACGCTCGTTATTGCCGCGTGGCTCGCGGGCTTGTTCGCGTACGCGTTCGCGCGCGCGCTCGACGAGCACCGCTTCGCGGTCGCGATGTCGCATTACGTGATGCCGAGCAAGGATCTCGATAACGACATCGAGCGCCTCTCGCACGAGAATCCCGACGAGATGGCGCGTCAGATGGCGCACCGCCTCGAGGTCAAAGCAGCCGCGTTGCCGGTGCTTGCCGCGAGCGTGCTGTTGCCGGTGACCGCGCTGTTCATCGTCCACGCCGCACGCGTGAAAGGCTGGCCGGTGATCGCCGAGTTCGAGGCGAGCATCGCGGCGCATGCGAAGTACCTCGCGCTCAGCGGCGTCGCCGGCGTCGTCTCGGCGATCGTGATGACGCGCCGCTTCGCGCGGCTCTCGACGGTTGCCCCGGTGGCCGGCGCTCTCGCGATTGCCACCGGCGTCGCTGCCATCGTCGGTTGGCACTGGCTCGTCACGGGAACGCTGCTCGCCACGGCGACCGCGTTCGTCGTCCGCCGCCTGCGCATCGAGCGTGCGAAGCTGCAAGCGGAGGATCCCGCCGCCGGCAGTGAAATGTTCACGTGGCGCGGCGTCGTCGACCGAGTGCGCTCGCTGGCGCGCTACCTGAAGGGCCGCAACGCAAAGATCGCGCTCGGCGCGAGCGTGTTCCTCGTCGCTGCGTTCTACAACAGCGGCACGCCGGCGCGGCAGCCCGCGATGACCAAGTCGATGACGATGACCAACGTCACGATGCCGAACCCCGCCGTGCCAAATTCCGGCGGCTATCGCTTCGTGTCGCTCGGCGATGGTCGGTTGCAGATCGTGGCCGAGCTCGAGGCGAAGACGCCGCTCGACATCCAGAGCTTCTCAGGCCTCGCGATGGTGCCGCCGGGCTGGATGCTCAACGTCGGCGTCGAAGTGCGCGATCTCGATCGCACAGGCTCGGCGATCGTCTCGATGGAGGATCAGCACATCGAGAAGGAAGGCGCGTTCTCGATCAGCGCGTGTGGCATGGCCGCCAAGCCGATCAACATGCGTATCGAGAGCGCGGAGCGCGGCTCGGTGAACGTGATCATCAGACCGACGCTTCTGCCGGCGACCTGCGGCGAGCGGCACATCGAGGACTAGCTCTTCGGCAGCGCGTGGCCCGCTTCGATCTTGCGGGCGTAGGCGAGAATGCGCGACTGAAACGCGTTGCTGCAGTGCCCGCTCTTCGCGCCTTGCGTGCCACAGCCAAAGCCGGCGAGCGCGCGCGAGATGTTGCCGTGCACGTATTTGTTGTCGAGCCACTCCTCGATCTCTTTGACGCCGGCTTTGTACGCGGTCAGTAGATCGCGCTGCGCGAGGCAGTCTTCCCACGTCAGCGCGCGGGTCTGCAGCGGACCGCAAAACATCGAGGCGCCTTTGCGCAGGCGCTTCGGCGGCTCCTGCGATTCCCAGCGACCGACGCGCCGCTTGCTGCCCTCGACGCGTGACAGCGCGAACGCATCGAATTTGCTCTCGGTGTACGCGATCGCGAGCAAGAGCTCGGGCTTCACGCGGTCGCTGGCGGCGCGAACCGCTGCCTGGGCGTGGAGATAGGCGTCCTTCGGATCCATGGCGGGATGCGCGGAGGACAGCCGTATTGCCAGCTCGGCGTGCCGCAGGATGAGAAAGAATCCAGGCAACGTTTGCTTATAACTCCCGCACTTCTGAAAAAGCTGTGGACGGGCTGTGAATAGGCAATCCGGACCTCGACGGTAATAAAGGTCGGACCCACCTGCTAGGTTGCGCGTGATGCTCGAAGCGACGACAGCGCGTGATAGCGGCGAGGCCGTGTTCGCACGTGCGCTCGAGCGCTTCGGCCACGAGTCGCTGCGCGCAGGCCAAGCAGATGTCATCGCCGATATCTTCGCGGGCAAGCCCGTCATCGCGGTGATGCCGACGGGCGCGGGCAAATCGCTCTGCTATCAGCTGCCGGCGATCGTGCTCGGCGAACGCGGCGGCGTCACGCTCGTCGTGTCGCCGCTGATCGCATTAATGAAGGATCAGGTCGATGTGCTGCGCGCGCGCGGGATTGCCGCCGTCGCGCTGACATCGGCGGCGGGTGCCGAGGAGCAACGCGAGATCATCGAAGGGATTCGCGCCGGCATCTTCACGCTCGTCTATGTCGCGCCGGAGCGGTTTCGCAGCGCGCGATTTATCGAGGCGCTGAACGCCACGGCATCGCGCATCGCGCTTGTCGCGATCGATGAAGCGCACTGCATCTCGGAATGGGGCCACGACTTCCGTCCCGATTATCGGCGGCTCGGCCAGGTCATCGCGCAGCTGAAACCGCCACGGCTCGCCGCATTCACGGCCACGGCAACGCCCGAGGTCCGCAAAGACATCGCGGTGCAGCTCGGCATGAAAGACGCGCGTCTCCACGTGCGCGGCTTCGATCGCCCGAACCTCTATTACGCGGTCACGAAAGTCGGCGGCGCCGCCGATAAGACAGAGCGCGTTGCGGAGCTCGTGCGCATGCGCGAAGGCGGCGTCGCGCTCGTCTATGCGGCTACGCGCAAGAACGCGGAGGCGTACTCGCAGTCGCTGCGCCAGTCCGGCATGCGCTCGCGCGTGTATCACGCCGGTCTCGAAGATGAGGTGCGCGAAAAAGCGCAAGACGTATTCATGGCGGGCCAACTCGACGTGATCGTCGCGACGAACGCGTTCGGCATGGGCGTCGACAAGAGCGATATCCGGCTCGTCGTGCACGCCGATATTCCGCGCAGCCCCGAGGCCTACTACCAAGAAGCAGGTCGTGGCGGGCGCGATGGCAAGCCCACGCGTTGCGTGCTTCTGTTCAACCATGGCGATATTCGTCTGCAGGAGTTCTTGATCGATTCGAGTTTCCCGTCGCCCGAGCTTTTGCGCGCACTGTGGAAGCTGCTCAAAGATCAGCCGCAGCTCGGCAAGCTGGCGCGCTACGATGATGACCTCGAGGCAAAGCTGCGCCGCGAGCTGCCCGGCTCGCCGACGAACGCAGCGATCGGTTCGGCGATTCGCATCCTCGAGCGCCACGGCATGCTCACGCGCGACGAAGAGAAGCTCGCGGCCACGCGCCCCACGCCCGGCCTCTTCCCCGCGTTCGATGTCGAATCGCTGCAGCGCCGCGCCGAAATCGAACGGCGCAAGCTGCGCATGATGGTCGACTACGCGTACCACCCGCGCTGCCGGCGCCAATACGTCCTCGAATACTTCGGCGACGAAGAATGGGTCGATCGCAATCGCCGCTGCGGCGCGTGCGACAACTGCGAAGCGATCGCGCACGGAGTAACGACAGGTCTCTCCCCCGCCGAGGTCGATGCGGTGCGCAACCTGCTGATGCTCGTCGGTTCGCTGAACGGTCGCTTCGGGCGCATGCGGATCGCAGGTCTCGCCAACGGCAGCGACGACGACGCCCGCTTCGACGACATGCCGCAGCGCGGCTGCTTGCGCGGTTGGTCGCAACAACAGATCCTCGATCTCGTGCGCGTGCTCGAAGGAGCCGGGCTCGTCGAGGCATCGCGCGGCGACTATCCGACCATCTCGACCACGCGGCGCGCAGATCTCGTCGCCGCCGGCCGCGTCGACGTCAACGAGCTCGGCCTGCAAATGCCGACGGTGACGAAGCGGACGCGAGTCCGCAAGCGCAAGCGCTAGCTGCGCGTCGAAGACATGCTAGCGCTGGCTCGCGCGCTCGCGCGATGACGCCCCGATATCACCAGCGCGAATGCCCATTGCGAACGCTGAGAGTCGATGCAACAAGAATCGAGATGCATCGCGCACCAAAGCAACAAGACACGCCGACGAATGAAACCTCAACGAAGGACGCCAAAGCCGACAAGCGTGCGCATCGACGTCGTGCTCTTTTGATTCGAACGGGCGTTCGTGCCGGTGGCCCCGACAATGTGCAGTGACCAGGGAGAACTCGACATGCAGCAGCGCGACACAAAACCTCCTCAGGACCCCGCAAAGGACGCGAAGGCCGACAAGGTCGTCGATCCGCGTCGCGTTCTGCTGATCCGAACCGGCGTGCGCGCCGGCGGGCCGGATCCATCGTTGTTGAAGTGAGCGACGCTGTCGTCGCACCTCTTCCACCCGAAGAGTCCGACGCGCGTGTGCTGCCACTCCTCACCGACGACGACGTCGTGGCGATTCGCGCCACGCTGCTGAGCCTATCGAGCCAATGGCGAACACTGGGGCGTGTTTCACACGCGTCGGTGCTGGGATTGCCGGCGTACTCCGTGCGAGGAGAATCCGACTATGCGGCCCGCGCACGCGCCGTCAACGAGGTGCTTTTGGCCTCCTTCGCGTCGCTGTACTCTCGATTGCGAGACGCACTCGAGCCCGAGTTGCAGCGACGCCATCGCGGTGACGTCTCGTTCTCGAGCGATCATGCGTTGCCGGGATTTCACCTCTTGTTCGCCGATGGCGGGCAAGCGGATCCGCGCGCGTGGCTGGCGGAGCCTCATTGGGACAGCGGCTTTCTGAATGTTCCGTGGATGCCCGAGCTGCCCGCAAGCCTCGACATCAGTCAGCTGGTTAGCTTCACGCTTCCGATCGCACTTCCGTCCGCTGGCAGCGGGCTCGCGATCTGGCCGGTAACGAGCGCAATGGTCATGCAGTCCTCCGTCGACGCGCTCGATGGCCACGCGACGATCCGCGCGCTGATCGGCGACTGCGAGCCAACGATTCACGCGTACCGCGTTGGACATCTCTTCGTCCACACAGGCCACCACCTCCACGCGGTCGCGCCGTGGGCGGCCGTCGCGGGCGATGAACGCATCACGATGCAGGGCCATGCGCTGCATCATGATGGTCGATGGCGCGTGTTTTGGTGACCGCCATCAGCTGATCTCGAAGCACGGTGCCGCGACCATCGCGCTATGCTGGGCGCATGAGCGGGTTCCTCGTCGTGGCGTGTTCGCTGGTCGGCAATAGCGAGCAGATGCTCGATCCGGCGCAAGCGAACGACACGACGCCGCCGAGCGCGGTGACCGTGAGTGCGATGCTCAACCGCTCGCCCGACCGCAGCGGCTGCAACGAGGCAAGCTCGTGTGGCGACCTCGCTTCGATCGGTATCGAAGTCCTCGCGAGCGACAACGCGACGCCGAAAGAGCGCCTCGGCTACGAGCTGCGCCTCGTCGGTGGCGAGCCGCCGCGCGGCTTTCAGCTTCCGACAGCGGCGGTGACGCCGAACGCGATCGACACGCTGTACTTCTATTACGACTACGCCGATCACTCCGGCTTCTCGATGGACATCGAGATCCGCGCGCGCGATCTCAACGGCAACCTCGGCCCGCCGATGGTGCTGACGATCGAAGAAGAGCCCGAAGGTGGCTGCGAGGCCGAACCGGCGCCGGCACTTGGCATCGGAATGCTCGTCGCATTCGCGACCGTGCTTCGCCGCAGGCGCCGGCGATAGTCGTCCGACGCACGACGGACACCGCTTCCGTGCGGCGGGAAGAGCGGACAGCGCCGCGCGAGCTTTCGCGGCGTTGCGCTGGCGCGCACGATGCAAAGCCGTCGCGCATGACCTCACCTGGTATCATGCGATCGATGCGCGCTCTGTTTCTCGAAGTCGATCCGAAGTGGCTCGAGGAGCGCCGTCGGTTGGGACATGACCGGTTCGACGAGGTCTGGGATGGGGTGTACCACGTGGTTCCTGGACCAAGCACAACGCATCACCGATTTGAACGGGAGCTAGAGCACACGCTCACGCCGATCGCGAAACGGCACGGCTTCGAAATCTTCCGTAATTGCGATCTGCTCGACCGGAGCAAGGGTGACGACAACTATCGGCAACCCGACCTCGCGATCGTTTCGCCCGCCGACGTGGTCGAGCGCGGCATCAATGGTCACGCCGAGCTCGTCGTCGAGATCTTATCGCCGCACGACACCAGTCGCGAGAAGTTCGACTTCTACGCGATGTGCAACATTCCCGAGTACTGGATCGTCGATCCGAAGACGCGCGCGATCGAAGTCTATGTCTTGCGCCTCGGCACGTACGTACTCGTAACGCCGGATGCGAATGGCGTGATTCAGGCGCCGCGCTTCTCTCTTGTGCTCTCCGTGATCGATGGACCGAAGCTGCGCATCGCGTGGGCCGACGGCAGCGCGGAGGTCTAGCGCGTCACGACGATATCGACTTCGTGCGTGAAGTTGCGACCCCACGGAATCTCGAGCGTCGCGATCACGCGCCACTCGATCGGCCCTGCCGTCGGCGAGACCGCCGACGCCACGGTGCGCACGACATCGCCGAGCGGCGTCGATGGCGCGGACGCCTTCATATCCATCGCGTCGGGCGGCACCGTGAGCTCGAACGGCAGCGCGCCGGACTCGTACTTCTTCGCGCTGCCGAGCTCGAGATCGAACTTGTAGACGTCCGCGTGCGACGTGCCGACCGTGCCCTCGCTGCGACGAACGCTGACCATCTTCTGGCGCGCTTGCAGCGTGATCACGAGGCGCTTGGCATCGACCGGCTCGGCGAATGCGAGGTTGACCCGGCCGGCAATCGTGCCGCCCGCCGACGCCTTGGTCTGGTCGAGCTCGAGGCGGAGGGTGCCGCGACCGACACCCGTCACTTGCTTTGCCGTCTGTTTGATTTGACCACCTAGCTTCGTGAAGAAGCGCCCGGCGTTTTTGAGGAGCTCGTCGCTTTCCGCCATGGCGCAGAGCATTATCACGGCCGCGCTAGAAATGCCGCGCAATACCGACGGGCATGGTAACGATCCGTCGTGTCCTCCGACGACGAACATGGCGACGTTCCGCGCGCCGACGTCCATCTGACGGAGGTTCCGCGCGTTGCCGGCGGGCTCGGCGCGCTGTGGGCGACGCTGCGGCATCTGCAGCGTGATTCGGGGATTGCGCGCGGCGGCAAGGCACTGCTCGCGATGAATCAGATCGGCGGCTTTGACTGCCCCGGCTGCGCGTGGCCCGAGCCGGGTCAGAGAGCGCGCTTCGAATTTTGCGAGAATGGCGCAAAGGCACTCGCCGAAGAGGCGACGACAGCCCGCGCGACGCCGCAGCTGTTCGCGCAGGCGACCGTCGACGAGCTGCGCGAGCTATCGGATTTCGAGCTCGGTCAGCTCGGCCGCCTCACGCATCCGATGATCCTCGGCAACGATCGCCGCTATCACGCGATCAGCTGGGATGCTGCAATCCGCGCGATTGCCGACGAGCTGCGCGCGACCGGGCCCGACGCGTCGGCGTTTTACACGTCGGGGCGGACGTCGAACGAGGCCGCGTTTTTGTATCAGCTCCTCGGTCGCATGTTCGGCACGAACAACTTTCCCGATTGTTCGAACATGTGCCACGAGTCCAGCGGCAACGCGCTTCGCGAAGTGATCGGCGAGGACAAAGGGACCGTGTCGCTCTCCGACTTCGATCACTGCGACATGATCTTCGTGATCGGGCAGAACCCGGGCACGAATCATCCGCGGATGCTGACGACGCTGCGCGAGGCCGCGCGGCGCGGCGCGACGATCGTATCGGTCAATCCGCTGCGCGAGGTCGGCCTCAGCCGGTTTAGCCATCCCCAGCATCCGCTCGATCTGCTCGCCGGCGGCGTCCCGCTCGCGAGCGACTTCGTGCAAGTGCAGATCGGCGGCGACCAGGCGTTCTTCCTCGGCATCGGTAAGGCGGTGCTCGAGCTCGACGCCGCGAAGGCGGCGCTCAGAAGCGACACCGCCGTCGCGACCGTCGCGAGCGAAGCGCGCACGTTGCCGGATCTCTTGTTCCTCGCCGACAAGACCGACAATTTCTTCGCGTGGCGAGACCACGCGATGGCGACGCCGTGGTCTGCGATCACCGAATGCGCAGGCGTCGACGTCGAAACGATCCGACGCATCGCCGCGAAGTATCTCGAGGCGAAGGCCGTGATCGCGTGCTGGGCGATGGGCATCACGCAGCACAAGCACGCGGTGCGCACGATCCACGAGATCGTGAACATCATGCTGCTGCGCGGCAACATCGGGCGGCGCGGCGCGGGGCTTTGCCCCGTGCGCGGCCACAGCAACGTGCAGGGCGACCGCACGATGGGCATCGACCATCACCTCAAGCACGCGTTTCTCGATCGCCTCGGCGCAGCGTTCGATTTCGAGCCGCCGCGCGTCGCCGGCTACGACACCGTCGGCACGATCCAAGCGATGGAGCGCGGCGACGTCCGCGCGTTCGTCTGTCTCGGCGGCAACTTCTTATCGGCGTCGCCCGATACACATCGCACCGCACGCGCGCTCGAGGGCTGCGCGATGACGGTCGGCATCTCGACGAAGCTCAACCGCACGCACCTCTATCCCGGCGCGATGGCGCTGCTGCTACCGTGCCTCGCACGCAGCGAAGTCGACGGCCGCCAGTTCGTCACCGTCGAAGATTCGATGAGCATGGTGCACACGTCGCAAGGCATGTTGCCGCCCGCGAGCCCCGAGCTGCGCAGCGAGCCAGCGATCGTCGCCGCGCTCGGCGAGGCACTGCTCGGCGACCGCGTGCCATGGCGCGAGCTCGCCGGGGACTACGACAAGATCCGCGACAAGATCTCGCAGGTCGTGCTTGGCTTCGAGAGCTTCAACCGGCGCGTGCGCGAGCCCGGCGGCTTCCAGCTGCCGAACACGGCGCGCGATGGCACGTTCGCGAACGTCGGCGGCCGCGCGCGCTTCACGGTCTCGCCACTCCCCGATCTATCGCTGCCGCCCGGGCGATTGCGCATGATGACGATGCGCAGCCACGACCAATACAACACGACGATCTACGGCCTCGATGATCGCTACCGCGGCATCCGCGGCGAGCGCCGCGTGATCTTCATGAATCCCGCCGATATGGTCGAGCTCGACCTCATCGAGAGGCAGGTCGTCGACCTGATCTCGGAGTGGCACGACGGCGACCGCGTCGCAGAGGCGTTCATCGTCGTGCCGTTCGATCTACCGCGCCGCAACTGCGCGACCTATTTCCCCGAGGCGAACCCGCTCGTGCCACTCGACAGCACGGCGGATCGCTCCAACACGCCGACGTCGAAGTCGGTCGTGATCCGGATCAGAACGCGCTCACCAGTCGAGACGTAGCGTCGCGCCGCCGCCGCTCGGCGAGAGCACCGGCGTGACGACGAACGTGCGGTTCGTGCGCTGGCGCCGACCGCGAACGGCGTGCTCGCCGGAAGACGACTTCTTCGGCGCGATGAATACCTTGTACGCACCGACAAGCGCCGCAATGCCGCCGACGGCGACGATGCCCCAGCCGACGTACGTCTTCGTCTCGAAGCCGTGGCCCTTTTCGTTCAGCGCGTCCTTGTCTGCTGGCGTGAGGCTTGGCGTCGCCGATGCCTCGCAGCGGCCACCAACCCGGGCGCCGCCATCGCACAGCTGCTGCTCGATCTTGCCCTCTTCCTGCCAGTTGTAGATTGCGAATGCGCCACCGCCGAGACCGACGACGACGCCGGTGATCAGCATACCCGTCCACAGTCCGTTGCCGCCGCCACCACCACCGCCGCCACCACCACCACCACCACCCTCGCGCTCGAGGTCGACGGACACCGTCTCGGTCTTGTTCGTCGTGATCGTGACGTCGCGCTCGTAGCGCTTGTAACCATCCGATTGCACGACGAGCTTGTACGACTTGCCCTCGAGACCGGAGACGGTGCCACTGCCGCCTGTGATGGCGCCCTTCTCGTCACCGTTGAGCAGGATCGTGCCGCGGTCGACGTTGTTCAGCTTGACGATGAGCGTGCCGCCCGCCGACGACGTGTCACCGGTGAGCTTGCTGTAGATCTTCGTCGACCACGACAGGCTCGACGCGCCGGTGGATTCGCCGACAGGAATCGTGACGGTCGTCGATTTGATCGTCTTGTGCGGCACGTCGAGCAGCTTCATCTGCACGACATACGCCTTCTCTTTTTCGTTCTTCTTGACGTTGCCGTACATCAAGAACTCGGCGCCCATCTGGTTGCCGATCGCGGCCATGCATGCGGTCGCTTCGCTATCGCAGTTGTTGAGCAGCTTCTGGTCGATGAGCTCTTTGTCGCTCGCCGGCGCGAGCGTGTACGGACCGCCGCCGCCACGCGCGCGAGCGCGAAGGCCATCGGTCAGCTCCTTTGCGGCCTGCGTGTCGGCCGGCGTCGGCGTGCCGTTCGGATCGACGACCTCGAGACCCAAAACCGCGATCGACGGCTTCGCAGACGCCATCGACCCGGTCACCCCGACCATGAACAACGCAAGACAAGTCAGTGAAAGTGCTCGGGTCATCGGCTCCCTCAGAGGAGGTAGTATACATGAACCGTGTCCGGCGAGATTAACGGAATAGCAGCGCCGGCTGGCCAAGGTTGAATGCCGTGTCAGTTCGTTCCGTCGCGCGCGCAATATGGGCATGGAAGAGCAGCACGGCGGCTCGCATCGTCCTGGCTGTCGCTGGCCTGACTGTGACCTTTGGCATCGTAACCGGCACGTTCGTCATTAATCAGTGGCGGTTGGAAGACTTCACGCGCCTCATCCGGCGGGGGTACGGACCGCTCACGCTGCAGGCCAAGGACCTGGCGCGACGGTCCGACGACCTCAAGGCGTACCTCGACGAAGCGTTCGATAACGAGACGAACATTCACACGGCGGGGGCGAATCTGAAGAACACGCGGCAGTGGCGCGACCGCAATCTCGCCACGATCCAACGAACGTTCTCCGAGCTCAAGAAGATCAGCCCCGACAATCGGCGCGCGCAACGCATCCAGCGGTACCTCGAGACGCTGCAGCTCGGCGCCGATTCACTGCGACCGCACTACGAAGCGATCGAACGGGCACTCGCGCGCGGCGAACCGATCAAGAGCGATGCGGTGACGCACGAGCTTGGCCCGGTGCGCGATGGCGAGCGCAGGCTATTCAACGAGGCGACCGAGCTGTCGGTGTACCTCGAGAACAACGTGCTCGGCGATGGCCTCGAAAGCCTCGAGGCGAACAACCACAAGGCGAGGCTCATCACGATCTACCTCGGGCTCACCGCGCTCTTGCTCGCGCTGCTCGTGACGACATGGGTCGTTTGGGCGCTGCGTCCACTCGGGCGGCTGCGCCATGCCGCGCGACGCCTCGCCGCCGGTGAGTATGGGCATCGCATCGAAGAGCGTGGGCCATCGGAGGTCGCAGATCTCGCGCGCGAGCTCAACTCGATGGGGCGCGCCGTCGAAGATCGCGAGCGCGAGCTCGTGCGCTCGGAGCGGCTCGCCGCCGTCGGCAAGATGGCCGCGATGATCACGCACGAAGTGCGCAACCCGTTGTCATCGATCGGGCTCAACACCGAGCTCCTCGAAGAAGAGCTCGAAGGCAGCACCGACGAAGCGAAGAAGCTCTTGCATGCGATCCATCGCGAGGTCGATCGCCTGACCGCGATCACCGAGGAGTACCTCGCGTTCGCGCGACTGCCGAAGCCAAAGCTCGCGCCCGAAGCGATCAACCCGATGGTCGGCGCGCTCGCTGCGTTCGTGCGCGAGGATCTTGCCGCGAAGCAGGTCAAGCTCGCCGTCGAGCTCGGTGACAGCGATCCGATCGCGCTGGTCGATGCGGCGCAGCTGCGTCAATGTCTGATCAATCTCGTGCGCAACGCGACCGAGGCGCTATCCGCCAAAGGCGGGGGCACGGTCACACTCCGCACGCGACGCGGCGGCGATCGCATCATTATCGACGTCGAGGACAACGGCGTCGGCATCGCTCCCGACGTGCTGCCACGGATGTTCGACCCGTTTTTCTCGACGAAGGAAGGCGGCAGCGGGCTCGGCCTCGCGCTGACCCAGCAGATCGTCAAAGACCACGGCGGTGATTTGGCCGTTCAGAGCACGGTGGGCAAGGGCACCACCTTCACCGTCAGCGTCCCGGCAAAGCCTGTTTAGACGATTGCACTGGCGAAGCCGGCAATGGATCATTCGTTAAGGTTTGATGGCGACGGACAACGACGATAAGCGCAGGAGCGATCGCGAGCCCGTCACGCTCTTCGTCGAATATGAAGGCGCTGAAGACCTGATCGGGGATTACACCGAGAACCTGTCGTCGGGTGGCACGTTCGTCGCGACTAACCGCGAGCTGCCGATCGGAACGTCGATCACGCTCGTGCTGAGCTTTCCGGGCTTGCTCGAACCGATCTCGGTCGAAGGCACGGTGCGCTGGACGCGCCCCGCGCGCACCGAAACCGAGGTGCAGGTCGATGGCGAGGAAGCAGGCGCCGGCATCGAGTTCTCGCCCGGGCCCGCGCGCGATCATCTCGCGAACGTGATCGAGAGGATTCGCAGCGGCGATCCGAAAACGGTGTCGAAGCTGTTTCGCGTGCTCGTCGTCGAGGACAACAAGCACGTCGCCAATTTGATCCAGGATGGGCTCAAGGGTTCGGCGCGGCGCGAGTTCGGCGGCGGCGTGTCGTTCGCCGTCAGCAATGCGGAAGACGGCCGCCAGGCGATCGATTTGCTAAAGCGCGAGCAGTTCGATGCGCTGATCATCGACGTCTATCTGCCGATCGTCGATGGTGCAAAGGTGATCGCGACTGCGCGCAGCGAGCTTCAGCTGACGCATTTGCCGATCATTGCTGTTTCGGCGGGTGGCGATGCGGCGCGACGCTCCGCGCTCGAGGCCGGAGCGAATATTTTCCTCGACAAGCCAATGCGGCTGCGTCAAGTGATCGAGACGATCCAGAAGCTGATCGCGACCGTGCCGCAATAGTGACCCGACTCGGAGGGCGATACCTCATCGAAGACACGCTCGGGCGCGGTGGGATGGGTATCGTCTATCGCGCGCTCGATGAAGCGACGGGCCGTCGCGTCGCGCTCAAGCAGATGGGCGGGCCGCCGGCCGATCCGCTGCGCTTTCGTCGCGAGTTCCACACGATGCGAAACCTCGCGCATCCGCGAATCGTCGAGGTCTACGACTATGGCGTCGACGGCACGCCGTACTACACGCTCGAGCTGCTCGATGGTCTCGATCTAGGCGACCTCGAGACGCTGCCGTGGCGGTTCGCGTGCGAGCTGCTTCGCGATGTCGCGAGCGCGCTCGCATTTCTTCACGCGCGCCGCCTGCTGCATCGCGATCTCGCGCCTCGCAACGTGCGCTGCACGAGCGAAGGACGCGCGAAGCTGATCGACTTCGGCGTGCTCAGCACGATGGGCGTGACCGAGGACATCGCCGGCACACCGCCATTCATGGCGCCGGAGATTGCGAGCGGTCGCGCACTCGATCATCGGTACGATCTGTTTGGGCTCGGCGCGCTCGCGTACCGGATTCTCACCGGGCATTTGCCGTTCCCGGCGCGAACCGTCGAGCAGCTCGCGACGTTGCATCGTCCGCCATCGCCGGCGTCGGCGTTTGTGCCCGACATCCCGCCGCAGCTCGACGCACTCGTGTTCGCTCTGCTATCGGCCGATCCGCTCGCACGACCGGCGAGCGCCGCCGAGGTGATCGATCGCTTGACCGTGATCGGCGATCTCGAGCGCGTGACCGAAGTCGAGACGACACACGGTTGGATCGCGAGTGCGGCGCTCGTCGGGCGCGAACGCGAAGTCGCGCTGATCAGGCGTTCGGCAGCACGCGCGCACGAAGGTCGCGGGCGCAGCATCATGATCGAAGCGCCATCGGGAACAGGCAAGAGTCGACTGCTCGGCGAGCTTGCTGTCGAGTCGCAGCTCGTCGGGACAACCGTCGTTCGCGCGAATGCCGACGCATCGGAGCGCGGGCCGTACGCGATCATTCACGCGCTCGCGCGCGGCATGCTCGCATCCACAGCGGAGGCGGTCGAGCTCGCGCGGCCGCGCGGGGCGGTGCTGTCGCGCGTGATCACGGAGCTGCGCGAACGGCTCGATGTCGTGCCCGCTCGTCCCGAAGGAGAGGCAAACGAGGATCGACTGCGCTTGCAAGAGGAGCTGGCGGGGTGGTTTCGCGACGTCGCCGCTCGCCGCCCGCTCGCGTTACTCGTCGATGATATCCAGCGCTGCGACGAAGCGAGCGCTGCTGTGCTCGCCGCGCTCGCGCGCACGACATCGGATCAGTTGCTGCTCGGATTCGCGCTGCGCACCGACGAGAACGTGCGCGCGCCGGCAGCGGTGTCGGCGATCGCCGACGGCTGCCAGCGACTGCGTCTGCGCGGCCTCAGCGAAGCCGAAGTCGAAGCGTTGTGTCGATCGCTGTTCGGCGACGTGCCGCACATCCCGCGGCTCGCGCGCTGGATGCATCGCACCGCCGGTGGCAGTCCGCTGCACACGATGGAGCTCGCGCGCCACCTCGTCGACCGCGAGATCATTCGTTACAACGATGGGCTGTGGTCGATTCCCGAGAATCCGCCCGACGACGACCTGCCGCACGGGCTCGCCGCCGCGATGGACGCTCGCGTGCGTTCGCTGCCGTCGGCGGCACGTGCGCTCGGCGAGGCGCTGTCGATTCACGGCGGCGAGCTGACGCTGGCGCTGATCGTGTCGATCGCCGACTCGCGCGATGAAGAGGCCGTGTTCGCGGCGCTCGATATCCTCGCGTACGAGGAGGTGTTGCTGCAGGCAGGAACGTCGTGGCGCTTTCGCCACGATGGCCTGCGCGAAGCGCTGTTGCGCGGTCTCGATACCGAGCGACGGCGTGCGCTGCATCTGCGCGTCGGCGAAACGCTGCTCGCGATGGAGGGCGGGTCGCGCACGTCGCAACGCCGCGCGCGAACGGCTACCTCCGCTGAGCGCGACGCCGAGATCGGTTGGCATCTCTTGCGCGGCGGCGATAAAGCGCGCGGCGCCGCGCTGCTCGAGCGCGCGGGCCGTGCGCTCTACGCTGCGCAGTCATTCCTCGATTGCATCGCGCCGCTTGAGGCCGCGCTCGAGCACGAGCAGACGACGCGCCGCTCGGCGCGCGTGCGCCTCGAGCTTCAGCACATGCTCCTGATGGCGGGCTGCATGGCGGATCGCAAGACGGCCGTGAAGCATGCCGATGAATGCGTCGCTGGCTTTCGCTATTGGTCGGGCATGGATGTCGCCGAGAGCGCGCGACGCTTCGTCGGCAAACACATCGCCGTGCTGCTCGGATTGTGGTGCGCGCTGCTGCGGTGGATCTTCACGCCGCGGCGCGGGCCGAACCCGTACGAGGCGTTCCGCACCTACTTCCTCGCCGTCGGTTACAGCGCATCGGTCTATCTCGCAACGATGGACGAATCGAACCTGAGCCGAATGGTCAAGCGCGTCGAACCGATCGCGATCTTCAAGCGACGCGTGCCGTACGCCGTGTACCTGATCACCAAGACGACGCTCGAGTTTCCGCTCGGCAACCTCGGTGCCGTGCGCCGCAACACGCGCATGATCCTCAAGATCCTCGAGAGCGATCGCCTGACACCGATCAGCGACATCGATCGGCGCACCGCGATCGGTGGCGCGCGCTACTTGCTCATCCTCGCGATGCTGTCCAGCCACGACCCGGAATGGCAGGACGAGCTCGTCGAGCTCGCGAAGGTCAGGCTGAAGTTCTACGACGTCGGCGCGGAGCACGCGCGCCTCATCTACCATCGCATGCGCGGCGAAGAAGAGATCGCGATGGAGATCGAGCGGCGCCTCGAGGTCGTATTCGTGCAGCTGGGCTCGATCTGGCAGATGGAGGCGATGGTCGCGATGATCGCCAGTCTCGCGTACGCATTCGTGCGCGACACGCTCGGCTTGCGGCGCATGATCGAAGAGCTCGGCCGGTTGTGCAACGATGGCTTCTGCCTCGAGGCGTACCTCCACCTCGCGCGCGGCGAGTACCTGCGCGAGCGCGGCGATGTTCACGAGGCGCTCGAAGAGATCGACCACGTCGCGTACAAAGATCACATCCGCCTGCTGCAGGTTGCCGCGCTGCCGGCGCTCGCCGAGACGCTGCTCGCCGCCGGCGAGATCGAGCGTGCGAAGAAAGTTGCCGAGGATGGCGTACGCGTCGGCGCTGATCCTGATTACGGCAATCTCCACGGCGAGCTGCGCAGCGCGCGAGTTCTCGCGCTCGCCGAGGCCGCGCTTGGCGATTGCAAGACGGCGCGCACGCGACTCACCGACGCAATCGCGCGCGGTCTCGATCGCGATAGCCCGCTGCTCTTGGGTTCCCTACATGAAGCACGCGCGCGCGTCGCGCTGCTCGACGACGATGCCGCCGGCTTCGCCGCGGATTTGGCGGAAACCGAGCGTCATTTCCGGCGCACGCGAAATCCCGCGCTCGTCGCGCGTGCCGAACGCCTCTCCGGCATCGGACGCACCCACGCGTTGCGCACCGCGCGTGCCGCGACCGCTGAGCCCGTGCCGACGATCGCCGTGCCCGCGTCGACGGGCGTCAAGACGGCACGCGTCGAGACCTACGTCGTCACCGGTGGTGCTGTGACAACGCCGGTACAAATCTCGGTGCGCTCGCGCCTAGCCGCGTGCCCCGGCGCGCTCGAACGCGCGAACACGGCGCTCGCGCTTCTGCTCGACGCGACGCGCGCAGCCACCGGCTATTTGTTCGTCGTCCGCGATCCGGACCGTGCGGTGCTAGAGCTCGCCGCGCCAACGTGGGGTGTGCAGCCGCCCGACGCGCTCGTCGATGCGCTCACGCGCATGATTGTCGCGCCCGAAGAGCGCGTCACGTCGCCCGATCGCGGTCGCCCCAGTGGCGACGCGCTGGCATGGCACCGCATGCTGCTCACCGTCGAGCGCGATACGCATCGCCGCGTCGTCGGCGCCGTTGCGGTGCGGGCCGATCAGCTCTCGCTGAAGGATCCCGATCCGGATCTACTCGACGATATCGCTGAGGCATTGCTCGCGGCCGGCGACGCGGCACTGCCGGCCGTGCCCAAGAGCACGGCTGTTCTCACTTCACCTTCGCCTTGAGCTCGATCACCTCGGCGTTTTCCGGCTCGGTCTTCATCGCGTTCGCGAGCGCCAGCTTCGCGTCGTTCTTCTTGTTCATCGCGAGGTACGCGCGGGCGCGACCGATATGCACGAGCGCGGGGCGGCGCGGCGCGGGATTGCCGACGAGCGCGGTGTCGAACGTGAAGAGCGCGCGGTCCGGCGCCGCGGTCTCGAGATAGGCCTTCGCGAGCGCCATCAGGATCTCCGGATCCTGCGGCGTGATGAACAGCGCGAGCTCTCCGTACGTGCGCACCTTCGACCAGTTCGCGAGCGCTGCGTACTCGGTGACGAGCTCCTTGAGCGGCGCGAGCTCCATCTGCTCGATGAACGCGTATTGCTCGAGCTCGTGGAGGTACTCCGCCTTCTTGCCCTGCTTCTTGTAGATCGCGGCGAGCGCCTGGTACGGATACGAGCGCTCGGGGTCGAGCTTCTTCGCGGCGCACAGCTGCTTTTCGACCTCCGCCGGCTTTTGTTCCTCCTGCGCAAGCTGCGCGAGGCGCGCGCGCAAATCGTAGCTGTCGAACCCCTCCGCCATCAGCCCGGCGTAGAGCTGCTTGGCCTTGTCGCCTTCGCCGTTGTGCACGGCGATCTCAGCGAGGATGTAGCGAGCGACCGCGTTCTTCGGATCGAGCGAGAGCGCCTTGTTCGCAGCGGCACCGGCCTTGTCGGCATCGCCGGCGTAGTAGTAACCGAGCGCGACGTTCGCGCGCGCCTTCGCATCCTTGGGCGCGGCGTCTGCGGCGATCTCGAGCTTCGTGACATCGTCGAAGCCGCGGCTCGGCAGCTTGAACGTGCCGGCGTACGCGGCGAGGCGAATGTCGAGGTATTTGCGGAAATCGCCATCGAGCTGCGCGATCGTCTTGCCGGTGATCGCTTTGAGAACTTCGGGCGTTTCTTTGCCCTTGCCGTAGAGCTTCAGTGCCTCGACGAGCTTCGGAAAGCCGTACGTCTGCGCGAGCCACTCGATCGTGACCGCTGAGAGGTAGTACGCGACGACGACCGCGTTCGCATCGGGCTGCATGAACTCGGAGTTGAGATCGCCGATCGACGGCAGCGTCTTGTTCGCGATCGCGCCGTAGAGGTCGGCATCGTTCTCGCGGCGCCACTCGGGTCGTGCGATCAGCGTTTCGTATTCCGAGAGGCCCTCCGTGAACCAGCGCGGTACGCGCGAGTTCGAGAGCTGGATCGCGAACACGTGACCGAGCTCGTGCCACAGCACCATGCCCCAATTGATGTCGCCCGACATCGGCGACATCGCCGTGATCACCTGGCCAAAGCACACGCCAAGCGCCGCGACATCGGGCAGACCGACGGTGCGCACGGCATACGCTTCTTTGTCGGGAAACAGCTCGAGCACGACCGGCGTCTTCGGCGTGAAGCCGTAGCGCTTGACCATGTCGGCGAACGCGCGCTCGAGCGTCGGCTCGAGGTAGCGCATCAGCGCCGGCTGCTCCTCCTTGTGGTAGCGGATCTTGAAATTCTTCGTCGCGTGAAACCCGTATTGCTTGGGAATCGTCTGCTCGAAGAGATCGAGCGTATTCACCGTGCGCACGTTGTACGCGTCGCCTCGGTGAGCGCGGTCGAGCAATTCGAGCCCCTCCTTCTCCATGCCGAGGCGGAGGTAGCCGAGGCCGGCGCCGGCCATCGCTTCGTAAAAATCGGGCTTGAGCTTGAGCGCCTGCTTCTCGAGATCGATCGCCTCGACGTAGCGATGCTCGCGAACGGCCGCGCGCGAGACGATGCGATAGAGCTCTGCGTACGCCGGGTTCACCGCGAATGCCTTCTGCTTCTCGGCCTCGTAGGTTTTGAGGTCGTCGCGCAGCCACGCGATCGTCGCGCGCATTGCGAGCGCTTCGACATCCTGCGAGTTGATCGCGAGCACTTGTGCGAGCGTCTTCTGCGCCGCATCCCATTCGTTGCGATCGATCTCGATCGACGCGCGCACGCGCAGCGCCCGCGCATTCTTCGGGTTGACCTTGAGCGCTGCATCGAGGTGATGGCGCACTGCCGCGAGGTCGTACGAGGTCTCGACGATCACGCCGGCCATCGCCGCGTGCGCATCGGGATGGTTCGGGTTGACCTTGAAGACTTCCTCGAGCGTTTGCGCGGCGAGCTCGCTCGCATACTTGCGGCTGAACAAATCGGCCCACTGCACGCCGACATCGGTGAGCTGCGGCTTGAGCTTGAGCGCGGCGCGATACGAATCGTTCGCGAGCTCGTATTGCGACGTGTATTTCGCCGCCTCGGCGAGCAGAAACAGATCGTTTGCGTCATCTAGATTGAGCTTCTTCTGATCGAAGTCTTTGATCGTCTGATCGAACAGCGGCTTGGCCTCGACGAGCTTGCCCTGCGCGTAGCGCACGGTCGCGAGCGCCGTGCGCACCGAACGATCATCGGGCTTGTCTTTGTAAAGCGCTTCGAGATCCTTGCGCGCGTCGGCGATGCGGCCGGTCATCCGGCGAAGCTCATCGAGCAAGAGCCGCGCCTCGACCGCATCCTTATCTTTGCCCTGCGCGATCGGCGCGAGCGTGCCTTCGGCCGTGGCGTATTCGCCCGTCGCCACCTGCGCGCGCGCGAGCAGGATTCGCGCTGCATTTCGATCTTTGCCACTGACCTTCGCGAGCTCGGCGATCGCGGTCTTGTAGTCGCCAGCGTTCAGCTTCTCGCGACCGGTGCCGAGGTCTGCCTGCGCAGCGCTGCCCAGCACGCAAAGGACGAACAGTGCTACTGCGCTCCGCATCCGCATGTCCCTCGAATCTGTGCGACGACCCAACCCCTGTCAAACCGGAAGCTTCTGGTAAGCTGCCTAGGTGGCCGAACCCTCCAAAGAAGCCGCGAGCGCGGAAAAAGGTCTGTACTCGTCGTTTGACGCATTCTTGAAGCAGGCCATCCGCGAGTACTACGACCGGGGTTGGACCACGCGAAAGGGCAATTTCATCGCCCTTCTCATCGCCTCGGGCCAGACATCGCTGGCGCTTGCCAAGGATTCGGTCGTCGACGGCTCGGGCACGAAGAAGGTCGCGATCGGCGCCGGCCTGGCGATCGCGCTGCGCGTCGGGCTCAAGTACGCGATTGGCGGTCCGCTTGGCCTCGTGCTCACAGTCGCTGCCGGCGCCTCGATGGTCGCGTACTTCGTGCGCAATCAGCGCGACATCGTGAAAAAGGTCTCCAAGTACAAGGCCTCGATCACCGACAGCGAGAAGCGCTACGACGAAGTGCAGTCGGGTTGGCGCGACGGCAAGTATCAGATCACCGATCGCAACCTCATGATCGATGGACTGATGAAGCAGTTCATCACGCAAATCGACGAAACGTGACAGCTCGCGTCCTGGTCACGCTGCTCGCGCTCCTCGCAGGCGCGAACGCCGGACCACCCGAAAAGGTGGCGGCAGCAAAAACGCAGCGGCCGGCCGGTGACGATCGCCGTCGCATCATCGGCATCCTCGACGTCCACGTCGATGGCGTGCCGCGCGGCATCGCGGCGCAGTTTCAAAAGAACCTCGAAGCGCAGCTCGATAGCAACGCGTACTGGCTCGCGCCGCAGCGGCGCATGAAGGAGATGCTCGCGAACTCGACGAAGTGGACGGACGGCTGCGTCGTCGGTGCGTGCCTGCGCGAGGTCAAGGTGCAGACCGGCGCGGAGGTGGTGTTGCTCGCCTCGATCACCGGCTCGGGCACGAGCTTTGGCTACGTCGTGACGCTCGTGCGCACGGACACCGGCGCGTTCGTCGCGCAGGAGACCGATCGCTGCGACGTCTGCACCGTTAGCGAAGCGCTGAGCAGCGCGACCCTTGCCGCCGTCAAGCTCGTCACCGCGTTGCCCGAGAAGTTTCCCGACACCCAGGCCGAGCAAAAGGCCGCTTTCGACCTGACGAAGAAGGAGCTCGTCAGCGATCAGGCGCAGACCAAGTCGCGCCATGGCATCATCGGCCTCACGCTCACGCTCACCGGCGTTGTCGCCGCGGGCACCGGCATCGCGCTGTACGTGACGCAGAACCAACCAAACTACGCCCTCGCGACCGCCGCCGCCGGCGCCGGTCTCGCCCTCGGCGGTGTGGTCGTGCTCACCTTCTAACGCCTGTTCTGGTGATAGGGTCGACGGGATGATGAGGGTCAGCCTGGTGGTCGCGTTGTGCGCTGGCTGCGCGAGCGATGCCACCGCACTGTTTGCCGTTCCGGGCGGGACGCCGACCGATGACTTTTACGCGCTGCCGTTTCCGAACGACCTGCGGCGCTACGATGACGGTCGGCTCGACCTCTCGCTGTTTCCGACGAACGCTCCGATCGCGATGACCGTGCGCGAGATCGTCGAGCGTGATCTCGACGGCTTCGGCCTAAACGCGGCGATGTTCGCGCGCTTCGATGGGCCGCTCGATCCCGGCAGCTTGCCGACGGCGGTTGAATCGATGACGGCCGAGGCATCGGTCTACCTCATCGATGTCGATCCAGACTCGCCCGAGCGCGGCCAACGCCTGCCCGTCATCGCGACGTTCCGCGCCGACAAGACGCAAACGATCGGCCCCAATCGCTTGAGCGTGCGCCCCTACCCTGGCTTTCCGCTCAGCGACGGCACGACGTACGCGCTCGTGATCACCGACCGCGTGCGCACCGAGAGCGGCGGTCACATCGTGCGCGATGCGGACTTCACGGCACTACTCGGAAGCGACGCGTCGCTCGCGAAGGCCCGCGAGGTCTACGCACCGTTGTTCGCGTGGCTCGACGAGCCCGGCGACGACGAGCGCGACGACGTCATCTCCGCCGCGGTGTTCACGACGCAGCACGCGACGAACGTCATGCCGGCGATCCGCAAGGGCGTGTTCAGCGCGGCCGCACCGGTCGGGCGCGACATCATGCCGATGGCACTATCGACGCAATTCGCGACGTTCTTCGGCGCGTACGACGCACCAAACCTGCAGGTCGGCGAGCCGGCGTACATCACGACCGGCGGCGAGATCGTGTACCAGGACGGTGCCGCCGTCGTTCAGCGCATGGAGCCGATGCGGTTCGCGCTCACGGTACCGCCGGGCGCCGTACCGACGGCAGGCTTTCCAATCTGCATCTACCAGCATGGCACCGGTGGCGATTACATCTCGTTCATCGAGGATGGCACCGCCGCCGCGCTCGCCGCCGAAGGCATCGCCGTGATCTCGACCGATCAGGTGCTGCACGGGCCGCGCGGCAACGGCGTCGATCCATCGATCGCGTTCTTCAACTTCAATAACCCAGTCGCCGGTCGCGACAACCCGCTGCAAGGCGCTGCCGACGCGTGGTCGCAGATGCGGCTCGCGTTCGCGCTCTCGATCACCGACGGCAACCGCCGCGTCTTCTTCGATCCCAATCGCCTGTTCTTCTTCGGCCACTCGCAGGGCGGCCTCACCGGCCCGGGCTTCGTCGCGTTCGAGCCCGCCGTCAAAGGCGCGGTGCTCTCGGGCACCGGTGGTGTGCTGTACCTGAGCCTGCTCAACAAGACCGAGCCCGTGAACTTTCGCGATCTCGTCGAGACGCTCGTACGCGACGCGCCGATCGACGCGGACAACCCGACGCTCGCGCTCGCGCAGATGGCGCTCGAGCGCTCCGACGGCGTCAATTACGCGCAGTTCATGGTGCGCAAGCCGCAGCTCGCGCCCGACGGTAGCCCGCTCGCGCCGCGCAACATCTTCCACACCGAAGGCTTCACCGATCACTACACGCCGGTACCGAACATCGAAGCGTTCGCGACGTCGCTCGGTGCCGACATCGCGCAGACGCAGGCGGCGCAGCAGGTCGCCGGCCTGACGTTGCGCGGTCGCACGATCCAACCGACGCCGATCACGAACAACATGGCGGGCGTGACGAGCGTGCTCGCGCAATACACCGCCGCCGCTGGCGACGACGGCCACTTCGTCGTGTTCGATGTCTACGCGGCGCGCCTGCAATCCAGCAAATTTCTCGGCACGCTCGCGGCATCGGGCCAGGCGACCGTCGTCACGGCGCAGTAGCCCGTCGCTACCCGTAGACTTGGCGCAGCTGGACGACCCACATCTGCGAGGACGCCACCGATAAATGGTGACCCAAGCGGCGACGCTCGGGGAGCAAAGCCAAGGGATCTCTCGTAGACCTCCTCGGTTGCCGAAGTGGTGTGTGGCGAACCTCGATTAACTCAGAAGAGGAACGTCACATGAAGTTGCTAGCTGTAGGTCTATTCACTCTTGCTACCGGCTGCGCGGTCGATGAACCGCAGCAGGAATCCACCGATCAACCCGCACGCAGTCCGCACATCGCGGTGCTGCTCACCGATGCGCCCGCCGAATTCGAGGCGGTGTGGGTCAACATCGCGAGCGTCGCGATTCACTCGGCCGATGCGGGCTGGCTCACGCTCGCCGATTCGCCGCAGAAATTCGATCTGCTCACGCTGCGCGATGACATCACTGCCGCCCTCGGCGGCGCCACGCTCGAACCCGGCATGTACGAGCAGCTGCGGCTCGTTGTCGATAGCGCATCGGTCGTTGTCGCGGGCGAAGAATCGCCGCTGACGATCGCGAGCGGTGCGGAGACGGGCATCAAGATCAACCTCGATTCGATGTTCGAAGCGAACACGACGTATTCGATCACGCTCGACTACGATGCCGACAAAAGTGTCAAGTCGACCGGCCACGGCTACTTGATGACGCCCGTGATCAGCGTCAAGGATTTCGTCGCGACGCCGATGGAGTCGGAGTCCGAGGGCGACGAGCCAATCCAGTAGTGACATACTTCCCGCATGAGCGGGCCCGAGGACGATGCACGAGCATCGACCCTTGTCACGCCCGAACCGAAGGACGCGGGCGAGGCGGCGGCTGACGTTGCCGAGCTGACCGAAGGCGCAAAGCTCGGGCGGTATCGACTGGTCGAGCGACTCGGCGCCGGCGCGATGGGCGTCGTGTGGTCGGCCGAGGATCCGCACCTCGATCGTCGCGTCGCGATCAAAGTGGTGCACTCGAAGCTCGCGCGCACGGCCGAAGCGTCGAATCGGCTCAAGCGCGAAGCGCGCGCGATGGCAAAGCTGTCGCATCGCGGCGTCGTGATCGTGCACGACGTCGGCGAAGCCGAAGGGCGCTTGTTCATCGCGATGGAGCTCGTGCCCGGTACGTCGCTCGGGCAGATGTTGCGCGGGCGCAATGCTGAACAGCTCGCCGAGTGGCGAAAGTGGCTCGGCATCATGCTCGAAGCCGGGCGCGGGCTCGCGGCGGCGCACCGCGAGGGCGTGCTGCATCGTGACTTCAAACCCGACAACGTGCTCGTCGAGCGCAGCGGGCGCGTTTGCGTTGCGGACTTCGGGCTCGCAACACTTGGCGAGACGGTTGCGACCCAGCGCGCGCCGCGCGACTCGACGCCACTCGATCTGACGACGACCGGCACGTTGATCGGCACGCCCGCTTACATGAGCCCGCAGCAGCTACGCGGCGAGCCGATCGACGCGCGCTCGGATCAATTCAGCTTCTGCGTTGCGACGTGGGAAGCACTCTACGGGCGCCGTCCGTATTTCGCCGCGGAGTCGGGCCCCGTGCCGCTCGCGAGCCTGCTCAAGGCGATCGAGACGAGCTCGCCCAAGCCGCCCGATGTCGTGATTCCAAGCGCGATCCGCGACGTGTTGGTGCGCGGACTGTCGTCGAGCCCCAACGCGCGGTGGCCGACGATGGACGCGCTGCTCACCGCGCTCGAGCGAGGCGTTAGCGAGGCGACGAGCCGCGCGTCGCGGCGACGTATGTGGATCGTCGTTGCCGCGCTCGCGGCGGTCGCGATCGCGATCGCGCTGTACGGCATCAAGCGCAGCGCGGAGGATGCTCGGCCGGATCCGAAACGCCTGTTCGGCGTGGCGCTCCGCACGCGAATTGCTGTCAGCGACGACGGCAAACGGATCGCACTCGCTGGACGCGCGCTCGAGGTACGCGAGACGCAAGGCGCCGGGTACTGGCCCGCTCGAACGTCTGGAGACCTCAATGTTGTGTCCATCGAGTTCGACGGCGACCTCGTGCTGTTCGGCGAGGGGATCACGGGCACGCGCTCGGAGTGGCGCTACAAGACGGACCCCGGTCCAACGACGCAACCGATCGGCGCTGGCTGGTGGCACGGCCGCACGTCGCGCGGTGACTTGATCTACAACTACGATGCGCACGTGCTGCGCCTCGTGAGCGGCGACCGCGAGGCTGCCCGGTGGCCCGTCGAGAGTCTCGAGACGGTCCACGTGTCACCCGATCGTGCGCGCTTCGCGTATATCGATGGCAAACGGTTCGCCGAGCGTCTCGTCGTGCGCGACGTCGCCGGCAACGGCAGCTTCGAGCAGCTGCTGCCGGGATTGACGGCCATCGCGTGGCGCGACAACTCGCACCTCTTGTACGCAGTCGGCGCCACGACGAAACCGTTTATCCAAGAAATCGCGGTGTGGAACCAGCGACCGGGCCCGCCGCGCACGGTGTTTGAGCTCGACGCCGGCTGGTTCAGCGATCTCGCCGTCGTCGGCGATCAGCTGTTCTATATCGAGATGGGCTTGTCCTCGCGAGCGCGCTTGATCGATCGCAAGACGCTGAGCGCGCGCGACTTCGATGTCGCGAGCGTCGCCGCACCGCTCGCGTGGATGGGCGCCGATCAGTTCTTGATCTGGAACCGCAGCGCGCAGCGTGTCGTGCGGCGCACGGCATTCGGCGTGCTCGAGACATCGTCGATCGTGCTCGACAGCGAGCCCGCGAACGCGACCGTCGCCGGCGACGTCTTGATCGTCACGCTGCGCCGCAACGCAGGCCGCTTTGCAATCGCGTATTCGATGAGCAAGGCGCGCGCACTCTGGCAACACGATGATCTGCACACGCTCGCCGTGCGCTGCGCCGGCGATGTCGCGTCGCCGTGCTTTGCGCTGCGCAACGAAGATGGGCACGATCGCATCGCCCGCATCGACGCCGTGACAGGCCAGCTCGGGCCGCCAATCTACGAAGGCGAAAAGATCGAAGACTTCGCCGTTGCGCTCGATGGCAGCCGCGTCGCGATCGCGTTCAATGCGAAGCCCGCGATCGTCGAGGTCGATGCGAAGGGCGGCGTCGTGCGCAGTATCGCCACGTCGCTCGGCACGACGCGTAGCATCGCGTACGACCCGACGGGCGGCTGGCTCGTCGCCGGCACGCTGCCGGAGAATCACTACGCGACGGGGCGACTCGACGAGACCGGCGCCTTCACGCCGTACGTGCAGACCGAAGACGACATCCTGTCGCTGATCCGGCCGTCGCCCGATGGCCACCAGGTCCTGCTGCTGTCGCGGCTCTATTCGCCCGCGCTGTGGCAGGTGAAGCTGCCGCGCTGATCACAGCTGCTTCGGTTCCCACACCGACGATCGCGACACCGTTATCTCGGTGCAATGGCCATCGTCGAGATCAACGCTGACATAGACCATGTCATCCGTACCGAGGCCACGAACCGTGTCGATCAAGGCGGGGTCAAAGGTCGCGCATATCAGTCGCGTTTCGTCGTCGCGCATCGAGCATTCCGCCCACGGGTCGCTGCCCGATCTCGAGATCAGCGTGCAGCCGATCAACGTCATGTAGTCGGGCGTATTGCGCACCGCGCCGAACGAGCCCATGAACCAACCTTCTTTCACGCTGTACTGCAGCCCTACCCGCTCCGATCGATACCCCGCGTACACCGTGCTCGAAGCCACCACGAACCCCGCGACCACAACCATGAGTTTCCGCATGCCAACTAGAGCGGCGCTGCGGGGCGATGTGACATCAAAATAGCGGTCCATTCAGACCGCGATCGATTTTGATCTCGCCGCGGTTGATCGCGGGAAGTAGCGTGCTGAGGAGCGATTCGAGCTGCGCGCGATCGAGGCCCGCGAGCTGCGCGTGTAGATCTTTCGCGCGCGCGCCGGTCCAGCGGCGATCTGCGATTGCTGCTTGCACGATCGCCTCGGCCTTCGCAAAGGCAGCGGATTGCCGCGGCGCTTCGATCGCAGGTGCGTCGACCACGGTACGAGCTTCATCGCGATCCGGCAACGGAGTCGTAGGACGCGCGACAACGACGGTCGGCGCGGGTTGGGGTGGTACCGGCTGCGGCGGGCGCGCCGGCTCGTGTGCGAGCCAGTAGCCGAACACCCCCGTGATGACGACGAGCACCGAAACTTTTGCGATCTGCATGCACACCTCCGACGATGACGAGCCGCGCTCGCATCAAACGTGACGCGCGATCGTCACCACGGGCCGACGAGCTCGATCTCGTACAGCTGCGCGGGCTTCTCGACATCGTCGGGATCGATCGAGATCCACGCGCGGCGCGCGCCGACAAACGCGATGCCCTCCGCTTTGAGCGGTGCATCGCCGAGCGCGAGTGTCGTCGCGCGCACCGACGCTCCATCGATCACGCCGAGCTGTGCCCCCGTGACAGCGCCATCGTCGATCGCGTTTGGCGATGCCTCGGCGGCGGCGAGGTAGAACACGCGGCCTTCGTGCTCGACCGCGTCCGTGAAACCGTAGCCGCCGAGATCGTACGGCTCGCTCCAGCTCGGCTCCGGCACCGGACCGTCACCCGCGATCCAGCGCGCGACGGCCGCGCGATCGAATCGCACGACGGCGGGCACATCGCTCGCGCTCGTGTTGCCGCGATGGAACAGCCACAGCTCGTTGCCGACGCACGCGGCTCCCTCGATATTGCACGGGCCCTCGAGCTCGTCGCGCACGCGGCGATACAGCGGCTCGGCGCCGTGAATGCGCGTGTCGTAGCCGACGATCGCGATGCGGTCGCGCGAAGGCGTCGAGCCCGAGCCGAACGCCCACAGCTCGTCGCCGATCGCGACGCATGCCTCGAGGTCGAGCTTCTCGGCTTTGTTGCCGATGCCAACTTCGAAGCGTCGCCGGCCGCCGGCGCCGCGCGGCAGCGGCACCGCGGAGACTTCGTCGCCGGCGACGAACGCGATGAACGCCGCGTCGTCTTGGATCACCGCGAGTCGGCCGCCGATCATCGCCAGGCCCGATGCGGCGCGCACGTGCGCGGGCCGATCCTCGCCCAGCTCGCCGCGCGTCTCGTAGCGCAGAGCGCGCGAGCCGAGCACGCGGATGCCGAGTGCAGGGTCGAGCTGCGCCTTGCCCACTACTCGACGTCGCCGCCCTTGAGCCCGTGACGCTTGAGCAGCTCACGCAAGTGGTAGCGAGTCAGCCCCGCCTCCTGCGCCGAGCGCGTGATGTTGCCATCGTTGCGGATCATGAGCGCCTGCAGATACGCGATCTCGAAGGCATCGACGACGGTCTGCTTCGCCTGCTTGAAGCCAAGGCCGGCCTTGAGCAGCGAGGCATCAAAGATCGCCGGGCCCGATTGCTGCGGCAAGTCGACACCCGCGAGCTCCGCCGCTGCGCGCTTTGCCGCCTGCGCGCCTGCCTGCGCGAGATCATGCGAGACGACAACGCTTGGCCCCATCTCGCGACCGAACACGAGATCGGCGCGCGTGATCACCGGGCCATCGGAAAGTGCAGCCGCGCGCTCGACGACGTTTCGCATCTCGCGCACGTTGCCGGGCCACGAGTGGCTGATCAGCGCGGCCATCGCGTCTTGCGAATACGACATCGTCATGCCGCGGCGCGACGCCACCTCGCGCAAGAAGTGATTCGCAAGCGGCGGAATGTCCTCGCGCCGCTCGCGCATGGGCGGCAACTCGACGTGCACGACCGAGAGCCGGAAGTACAAATCTTCGCGGAACGTGCCGCGGTTGACCTCTTCGCGCAGATCGCGGTTCGTCGCGGCGAGCACGCGAACGTCGACCTTGTGCGTGCGGTCACCGCCGACGCGCTTGATCTCGCGCTGCTCGAGCACGCGCAAGAGCTTTGGCTGCAGCGAAATGTCCAGCTCGCCAATTTCATCGAGGAAGATCGTGCCGCCGTTCGCCTGCTCGAAGCAGCCGACGTGCTGCGCGACCGCGCCCGTGAAGCTGCCCTTCTCGTGACCGAACAGCGTCGACTCGATCAGCTCGCGCGGGATCGATCCGCAATCGAGCACGACAAACGGCTTGTTCTTGCGCGCGCTCGCGTTGTGCAGCGCACGCGCGACCATCTCTTTGCCGGTGCCGGTCTCGCCGGTGATGAGGCACGTCAGCTCGCTCGGCGCGACCTTCTCGAGGTGCGCGAAGATCTCGCGCATCGCCGGCGACGAGCCGAGCATCATGTCGAAGCGGTCCTTCTTCGACAGCTCGATCTCGACGACATCCTGCATCGACTGGAACTGGATGTTCGTGTGACCGATGCGGAACACCGTGCCTGGCCGCAGGTACGCCTCGCGGATGCGAAGGTCCCCAACGAAGATGCCGTTGCGCGAGTTCAGGTCGCGCAGGCGATAGCCGTCGTCGCGCGCCGAAACCTCGAAGTGCGTCCCCGACACCGCTTTGTCTTGCACGACGAGGTCGCTGATGATGCTGCGACCGCCGGTGACGCGCGGCTTCGAGATCTCGATTTCCTTGCCTTGATCTTGGCCGCTAACGACAACGAGCTTGCCTTTGCGAAGCCGCCGAACGGTTGCCCACTCGCCTTCAAACAGCGTGGTCAGCCCGGTGCCGGACTCGAATTGCGGGTCGCCGTCTTCCATTTGCGGTCGACCGTATCACGACGGCGGGAGCCTCTCTAATTGAGGAAGCGCTGCTCGTCGCTCGGCTTCGGCTTCGGCGGCTTGGCCCCGCCCTCGATCACGCTGAGTCGGGCCCGCGCCCGCGCGATTCGCCAGCGTTTCCATGCGAGTCCAGGGCTGAGCCGCTTCGACTGCATGATCACCGCGGCGACCATCGCGGCCGCGAACGAGGCGCCGTGCTCCCAGAAACGCTGCAGCACGACCCACAGCGTGACAAAGCCGATGATGCCGTACATGAACTGGCGGCCCGACAGCGGCAGCACGCCGAAGAACTGCACGGGCTGCCGCGCGTAGACGATCCCGAACGCGACGACGCTCGCGTAGATGAATGGCGACAGTCCCGTGATCGGAACGTCGCGGCCGGTGACAAGCCCCATCGCGCAGCCGCCGAGCGCGCCGACGACACTCGTGATCGCGATGAAGCGATAGAACCGCGGCGTGCCCCAAAATCGCTCGAGCGTCGGCACCAGCATCCACATCATGAAGCCCGTGAACACGAGCGAGATGAAGTTGGTCTCGAGCAGCGGGCTCGTGACGAGCGTCCATACGCGGCCGTGCTCGAACACTTGGCTCGGCGACGCCACCGTCCACTCGTCGATACTCGCACGCACGTCTTTCGTCGAGAGCAGCCACACGAGCGAGAGCCCGAGCTGCAGCCCGAAGACGATGAGCGCGCCGCGCGTGATGCGGAGCTGGCTCCAGTCGAAACGGCCTCGGCGCGGTCTGGCGCTCACGATGAGACCTTAGCACGGCCCGAAAACGACAACGCCCACCGAAACCGGTGGGCGCCGTGGCCTGTACCCCGGAAACGTTAGAATCCGCTGATCGGGATCTGGACCGTACCCAGGTTGGTGATCGCGTTCTGGCGACCGATGGTCTTGTTGGTCAGCTCGGGCGCGGTGCCGATTGCCTGGTCGCTGCTATTGAGCGCCGACAGCACGACGGTATACGTCGCCGCGCGTAGCCCCGCGGTGTAGTCCGCCCCGTTCTCGCAGTCCCATTGGTCGGACTTCGCCTCGGTCGAGCCAACGACCGTGGCGGTCAGCTCGACACCCCCTGTCGCGCCAGCGCCCGCGCAGCTAAGCGGAGCGTTGTTGCTCGCCGCTCGCAGGTCCCACGCGACATAGAAGTAGCCACCGTCCTCGAGTAGCTGGGCGCTGTAGGTCTTGTCGACGTTCGTGATGTCGACGTAGGCCGGCACGCCCTCGGCCCAAACGTTGTTCGTGCTGGTGTCGGTGATCGCGACCCACGTGATGTAGCGGGTCGGCGGCAGCGGGAAGCTCGTGCCCGCGTGCGCGGCGCAATCGAACAGGTCGACGAAGCACGTCGACTCGTTGTTGTCGCTGCTGTGCGAGCACGCGCCGATCGGCCGATCGGTCGCGTCGACCGCTTGATTGAACAGCGCAGCAGTATCGTAGCCCGGTGGGCACGTCAGCGACTGGTTCGTCGCGAGATTCTTGATCTCCCATGTGGCGCTCACGTGGGCGTAGTTGTTCGGATTGTCATCGTCGCTCACGATGATGCAGCCTGCAGCCTGCGTCACAGCAAGCGCGATCAAAGTTCCTAGGACAAGTCTCTTCATTTCGGTTCTCCCCTCGGTGGGCCGGGTGTTTTGGGCCACGTATGGACGACGCGGCTCAGTATCTCTTCACTCGTTGGTGTGAGGCAAGGAACGCGCCAGCGCGGTGTGACCTCGGCCAAACTTACTGGCAGATACACGTCTGGAAATTACATGAAGAAACTTCGAGCAAGATCTCGACGCCGCCGAGGCTGACCGTATTGCCCACGATCACTTGACGTTGCTCGGGAGCAGGCGCCGTGTACGTGTTTGATGCAGCTACCTCTCCATTGTCGCAAAGTGGAGTCACGGTTAAGAGCGCTTGGCCTTCAGGCAAATCGAAGCCTGTTGCACCGTGATCGTTTTCGCATGGCCAACTTCGCGAATCCTGCACATCACCAATTTCCCACGACAGGGCAATCGCGCTAATTCGCGAGCTGCCAGTCGGTTCGAGACCAAATTCACAATCCAGAATCGTGCGCGTGGAGCCCGTTGCCGCGCGCAACTTCCACGACAGCTCGACGGCGCCACCATGGACATCAGCGCAGCCGTGAACGACAAGACACAGCACAAGCACCACAGCGCGTAATTGCATGGTCACTCGTCGCGGGTGTGACATTTGACCGGGCTCCATCGCGCGTGCTATTCGAAGCACTCATTATGCCAGGGTTTTCGTCGACGGTCCTGGCCGCGAAGCTGGATATCCCGCGGCTCTTTGAACAAGCCCACTGGATCGTCCAGGCGGTGATGATTCTGCTCGCGGTGATGTTCGTCGTGGGCCTCTACATCATCATCTACAAGCGGCTCTACATCGGGCGTGCGGCAGCGGAGTCGACGCGCTTTATGGAAGCGTTCTGGAAGTCGCGCGACATCGAGCAGATCTACAAGCAAGCGCAGGCGCTGCGAAACAGTCCGATCTCGCAGATGTTCATCGCCGGCTACACCGAGCTCGCGAAGCTGCATTCCGACGAGCAGCTGCGTGAAGACCGTGAAGGCAACCTCGCCAACATCGAGCGCGCGCTGCGGCGCGCGAACCTGCACGAGACGACGAAGCTTGAATCGATGGTGCCGTTTCTCGCGACGACGGGATCGGCGGCGCCGTTCATTGGCCTGTTAGGCACCGTCATCGGCATTCTGTTCGCGTTCCTCGATATCGCCGATAGCAAGGAAGCATCGGCGGCATCGATCAAGACCGTCGGTCCACACATCGCCGAGGCATTGTTCGCGACAGCGATCGGTCTTGTCGCTGCGATTCCCGCCGTGATGGCGTTCAACTACTTCATGCGGCGGATCAAGGTGCTGCGTTCAGAGATGGAGACGTTCTCGCAGGACTATCTCAACATCATCAAGCGCCACTTCCTGAGGTAACGCCATGGCGATGTCGACAGGTGGCGGGGAAAACGAGCTCAACTCCGAAATCAACGTGACGCCGCTCGTCGACGTCATGCTCGTGCTCCTCATCATCTTCATGATCACCGCACCGATGATGAACACGGGCGTGAGCCTCGAGCTGCCGCAGGTCGCGGCGCAAAACGTCGAGGATCCCGAGGGAAAGCTCGTCCTCTCGATCGCGAAGGACAACAAGATCTTTCTGGGCGGTACCCAGGTGTCGTGGAAGGATCTAGAGGCGAAGCTCAAGAGCAACGAGCGGGTGCAAAAGGAGAGCTCCCTCTACATCGAGGCCGATACTCATCTGCAATACGGTGTCGTGATCACGGCGATGGCGCTGGCGAAGAATGCGGGCGTCGAGCACGTGATGTTTCTGACCGACCCCTCGACGCAACTCAATCTCGGTGCGCTCGACCAAGGAATCGCGACTCCAGAGGCGTCCAAATAACATGTCCCTGCGCGACGGCGAGATTCAGGCTGTATCGATGCTCGGCACCGGCCTTTTGAGTGCCGCGCTGTTCGTCTCGTTTTTGTGGTTCACCGAAGCCACTGAAGCCGCCAAGCCACCACTCGAGGAGCGCGAGGTAATCGAGGCCACGCTCGCGTATCGCAAGACGCCGCAAAAACAGCCGCAGAAGAAATTCGACACTCCTGACGTCGTAAAGCCAGAAGGCGTATCGCACGACGAGATGAAGAAGCCCGAGGAGAAGAAGGAAGAAAAGAAGAAGGATGAGAAGAAGGTCGACACCAAGGATCCGTTCAAGAACTTCCGGCGCAATCCAGATGAAGCGGCCGGCAAGCCGACGACGGAACCTGGCGACTTCAACGGAGACGATCGTGGCTTCGCGCCGGTCAGCACCGGCGACCCGTGGTTCGCGCGGTTACATCGCGATATGAATTTCAACCCCCCCGAGATCGCCAAAGGAACGAGCGTACCGATTGGCTGCATTCACATCACGCCCGATGGCAAGATCAAGGAGTACACGTTCGATCCTCCGAATGGACAAAAGGGAGACGACGACATCCAGACCGCCGCCGACGCATCGATGCGCGAGCTCAAGAAGGCTCGCAACCAGAACCCGGAGGCGGTGCCGACGCACCTGCTTCGCATCACCACGAAATGGCTATGCTTCAGATTCACCGTAAAGTCGCCGTAGCAGTCCTCGTCATGCTGGTCGCATCGGCCGGCGCACAGCCTGGTGGCACCGTCATCGATGTCTCGGGCACGAAGGGCGGCAAATATCCAATCGCGCTGCCGACCGTCGGTGACGACTCCGTCGCCAAAGAGGTCGCGCAAGTCGAGAATTTCGATCTCGGTGTCGCCGGTCCGTTCAAGGTCCTCGATCCGAAGTCGTTCCTCGCGGACCTGCGCTCCGAAGGCATCGGCATCGAGCCGCAGAAGTGGAAGGACGTCGGCGCCTACGGCGTGATCAAGTACAAGGTCACCGGCGACGCGATCGACTTTAAGCTCTACGAGGTCTCGAAGGGCAACAAGGCCTCGCTCGAGAAGACGTACAAGCGCTCCGGCACCGACACGCGCACGATCGTGCATCGCTGGTGCAACGAGGTCGTGAAGTACTACACGGGCGAGCCCGGATTCTTCGGGTCGAAGATCGCGTTTACCGCGAAGGGCAAAGGCCAGAGCGCGATCATGGCGATGGATTTCGACGGCTACGGCGCCTACAAGGTGTCGAACAACAGCTCGACGAACATCCTGCCGGCGTGGGCGCCGAACGGCGGGCAGATCGCATACACGTCGTTCATGCGATCGAATCCCGATCTGTACGTCGCGCCTGCCGGTGGCGGTCGGCCGCGCAAGGTCAGCGGTCAGCGCGGGATGAACACCGGCGCATCGTGGTCGCCCGACGGCAGCAAGATCGCGGTGACGCTGAGCAAGGACGGCAACCCCGAGATCTATGTGATCAGCGCGAGCGATGGCTCGGTCATCTCGCGGCTGACGAAGGACAAGGCGATCGATACGTCGCCGGCGTGGTCACCGGGCGGCGGCGAGATCGCGTTCGTCAGCGATCGCAACGGCGGTCCGCAGATCTTCGTGATGTCCTCGAGCGGCGGTACGCCGCGCCAGGTCTCGTTCAACGGCAACTACAACACCACGCCGACGTGGTCGCCGAAGAAGGGCAAACGGATCCTCGCGTACACGACGCGCGATGGTGGCAAGTACGACATCGTCACGCTCGATCTCGATACGAAGCAGATGACGCGCATCACGCAGGGCGAAGGCTCGAACGAAGAGCCGGCGTTCTCGCCCAATGGTCGCGCGGTCGCGTTCGCGCGCGCCGGTCAGGGCGTGTTTATCGCGAATGCCGATGGCACTGGCCAAGCGATCAAGGTGTACAGCGGCTCGACGACGGGCATCGACTGGGGTCCGGCGCCCAAAGACTGACTCTGTAGTCCGGCTGGTAAATGCGTAACCAGTGCTTGACATATCGCGCGCGAACGCGTAACGAGTCGGTTACGTATGAAGCAGCCCGCGATCCACGAAGCCCTCGACGCGATCTTTTTCGCGCTCTCGGATTCGACGCGGCGGGGCCTGCTCGAGCGACTCCGCGGCGTTGAAGAGACGGCCGGCGCGCTCGCAGCAGGCTTCGATGTCACGCGGCCGGCGGTGTCTCGGCACCTGCGCGTGCTGCGCGAAGCAGAGCTCGTCGAAGAGCGCAGACGCGGTCGCGAACGCGTCTACACGCTCGCGCCCGCCAAGCTCGCCTTGCCCACGCAGTGGCTCGATGAGTACCGCGTGTTCTGGTCCGCGCGGCTGCGCGACCTCAAAGACCTCGTCGAGTCGATGCCCGACGACGAACCGCCCCGAAAGAAGAAGCAGCGATGACCTCTCCCACGTTCGAGCACAAAGCCACGTTCCCCCTCCCCGTCGTTCGCGATCGCGCGTTTCGCGCGCTCGTCGAGCCCAAACAGCTCGAGCATTGGTTTGCCGAGCACGCGCGCGTCGAGCCTCGCGTCGGCGGCGCGTACGCATTCCACGGTCGCGGCACGCTCGGCAGCGGCAAGACGATCACGAGCTTGCAAGATGGTCACGCCGTCACGTTCGGCTGGACGATCTACGATGTCCCGACCGAGGTCACGCTGCGCGTCGTCGATGGCAAGGAGCCGGAGACGAGCACGCTCGAGATCGAGCACCGCGTGTTCGGCGCGCTGCCAGTGCGCAAACCAACGCATTTGATTGACGATCTGTGGCGACACCACCACGGCAATCTCGCCGAGCATCTAGGCAGCGGAGAGAACGTCGTGCTGCCGGATCTGACGAGCGATCGTCCTGAGGTGCGGGTATCGATCGAGATCAATGCAAAGCCGGCGAAGGTCTTTCGCGCATTGCTCGACCCGGCGCTGATGAAGCGCTGGCTCGGCGGCACGCCGCGCGTCGATCTCGCATCGCGCGAGATGTCGTACGGCTGGAGTTACGAGATCGAAGGCCGGCAGGTCGCCGGTGGGCCGACGCGCATCGTCGAGCTCGTCGAGAACGAAAAGCTCGTCACCGATTGGACCGATTGGCGCGGTGATCCCGACAAGCCGCTGACACGCGTGACGTGGCTGCTCGATGCGCTCGATGGTGGCAAGCGCACGCGCGTGACGATCGTGCACGATGGCTTCGAGCACGCGGTCGATCGCAGCGATTACCAGCAGGGCTGGGCCGGCTTCGCAGACGAGCTGCGCAAAGTCGCCGAGGACGCCGCGAGCTAAGCCGCGTGCTTCGTGTGAAGCGCGACGTACGCCGCGAGGTGCTCGGGCGTTAGCACGCCGACCGGCTCGCCGTGATCGACAACGAGCGCGACGGAGTCGGGCTCGGTGCGCAGCCGATCGAGCACGATGTCGAGCGAGTCGCCGGGCGCAACGGTGACGACCGTGTGGTGCGGCGCGGTCGCGACGGTGGCGTCGGGCTTCGCATGCGCGAGCGCCGTCGCGACATCACTGCGCGTGATCACGCCAACGGGTTCACCATGGTCGATCACCGGCAGCTGGTTCAGGCCGCCGGTGACGAGCAGCGCCGCCGCATCTTCGAGTGGCTGATCGGATGCGACCGCTTCAACTCGACGAAGCATTGCCGCACTGACGGGCACGCCCGAGATCGCGGATTTGAGCTGCACGAGCCGGCGCTCTTGCGATGCGCCCGACCACACGACGAATGCGATCAACAGAAGGAGTGGGTTCGAGAACACGCCGAGGAGCGCGAAGCCGACGGCGAAGACCTTGCCGAGTGCGGCGGCGATATTCGTCGCTCGCTCGTGGCCCATCCAGATCGCGAGCAGGCCGCGCAGCGCGCGACCGCCATCCATCGGGAACGCGGGCAGCAGATTAAAGACGGCGAGACCGACGTTGAT
>Ga0070698_100000094_pt1 | contig 71206 bp, 64 predicted proteins | sample KBSK1502metaG_FD_65477 | JGI IMG/M metagenome (GOLD analysis project Ga0070698, IMG submission 65477) | Corn, switchgrass and miscanthus rhizosphere microbial communities from Kellogg Biological Station, Michigan, USA - KBS K1-50-2 metaG | ecosystem: Host-associated > Plants > Roots >... | reverse complement strand
GTTCCCGGGCAGACGGGGTTCTTGGCCGGGGTCGGATACGACCAGACGACGGGGCTGGGATCAGTCGACGTCAACGCGCTCGTCGCCAATTGGTCAGCCGTGCCTCCCGGAAGCGCGCAGAAGAGCGTGCCGGTCAAGACCGGAACTTCTCGCCGCCCGCCGCGCACGGTCGGATTCCATTGAGGAGTGCGGGGGTCCTTGCCGGAAGGTGGTCACTCGGCGCCCTTCTGATTACGGCGACGACGGTCACCCGCGGGCAGGACTGGCCGCAGTGGGGAAGAAGCCCGCAGCACCGGGGAGACGCCTCGGTCGCGGGACAGCCCCTGACCGCGATCCTGGCCGACGTCGTCTACGACCCCTTCGCTGAGCTCGAATCCGCCGCCTCCGGCGGAGACTTGACCGTCCACTACGCGGTGCCGCTCATCGACGACACGGGCATTTACATGGAGTTCAAGAGCGGGAGCTACGTCCCGACAGCATTGGACCTCCAGGTCTGGGGCGTCAAGAAACTCGTCTGGGGCCAGACCGGCCTGGCGGAGGTGTGGAGATTCTCGAGCGATTGGAAACCGTTGCCCACCGGCAGCTGGGAGCCCGTCTTCCATCCCGTCCTGGCCGGGGATTTTCTCTACGTCCCCGGATCGAGCGGCACCGTCTTCAAGCTGTCGCGCGAGACGGGGGAGGTCCTTTCGATTGCCCGCCCCTTCCCTTCCGACTCGAGCCTCTTCATAGCGGGGGGGCTTGCCGCGGATTCGGCGGGAAACGTGTACTACAACGCGCTCCGATTGAACCTCTCCAATCCCTGGGATTCCGATTCGCGGGGAGGGTGGCTCGCCCGCATCGGGTCGGACGGCTCGACCTCGGCCGTGTCGTTCGCCTCGATCGTGCCGGGCGCTCCGGCGGCCGATGCACCGTGCCGGGGACAATTCACCACCGACCTTCCCTGGCCTCCGTCGCCGACTGCGGTCCCTCCATCGAGTCCCTGCGGGTCGCAACGCCCCGGGTTGAACGCGATTCCGGCGATCGCTTCCGACGGCACGATCTACACGGTCAGCCACGCGCATCTGAACAACCGATACTCGTATCTCGTGGCGGTGCGTCCTGACCTGACGCCGCTTTGGGCGGCCTCGTTGCGTGACATTTTGAACGACGGCTGCGATGTCTTGTTGCCGCCGAGCGGGACGCCGGGGGGTTGTCGGGCGGGCGCCAACCGCGGCGTCGATCCCGCGACGAACGAGCGGCCGGCGGGTCGCGTTTCGGATCTTTCGACGGCTTCCCCGGTGGTTCTGCCCGACGGGGCGGTTCTTCTCGGCACGACGTCGAGTTACAACTACCTGAGGGGGCATCTTTTCAAATTCAGCGCTGCCGGCGTCCCGTTGGCCACCTACGATTTTGGCTGGGACATCACTCCGGCCGTATTCGCGCACGATGGGACTTATTCGATTCTCCTCAAGGACAACCACTACGAGGTCGGTTCCTATTGCGGGTCTCCGGTCTGCCCTGCGGAGACGGGGCAGTACGACCTCACGTCCCTCGACGCGGACCTCGTTCCCGAATGGCGTTTCACCAACACGAACACTTCCAGCTGTACGCGGCAGGCGGACGGCTCGGTCGCCTGCGTCTCCGATCATCCCGACGGATTCGAGTGGTGCGTCAATCAACCCGCGGTCGACGCGGCCGGCGTGGTCTACGCCAACAGCGAAGACGGCTTTCTTTACGCCATCGGGCCGGATGGAAAGCTGCGGCAGAAGATCTTTCTCGATCGGGCGATCGGGGCAGCCTACACGCCGCTTTCGCTCGACTCGGCCGGTCGAATCTACTCCCAGAACTTCGGTCGACTGTTTATCGTCGGGAGCCCTGCGCGCGTTCTGGAATCGCCTCCACCCGCTCCGCGAGCGCGGCCTGTTCCCTTCCGCTGATACGACCTTCCGCGCGGGACCTTTGAGCGCGACGCCCGCGAACGAGTTCTTGGACTTCTGTGACCGTTTTGGCTACACTCCGCGCCCTGTCCGCAGGCGGAGCCCAGGTAGCTCAGTCGGTAGAGCAACGGACTGAAAATCCGTGTGTCGGCGGTTCAATTCCGTCCCTGGGCACCAATGACGAGTTGTCAGTTGTCAGTGGTCAGTCGTCAGTTTCGATTCGCCATCTGCGCAGACCTCACTGATAACTGAAGACTGACAACTGATAACTTGTTCTCATGATTCTCAAAGTTGCCAAGCTCGGCGTGAAAACACTGCGAGCCATCTCGAAACCGGTCGATCCCCGCGACGTCGCGCACGGATCCTACGAGCCGTTCTTGACGGACCTCGAGGACACGATGCGCGAGTACGACGGAACGGGCATCGCGGCGCCCCAGGTCTTCACGTCGCTGCGCATCTTTCTCTACGAGGTCCATCCGGAGAAGCGCAAGCGCTCGGAGAAGGAGGTCCCGTTGACCGCGCTCTTCAACGCGTCCTACCAGGGGGTCGGTGAAGAACGGGAGGTGGACTCGGAGGGCTGCCTCTCCGTTCCCTTCCTGTGGGGAGGGGAGGTGCCCCGGTTCCAGACGATCCGCGTGCGCGCCCTCGACCGGTCGGGCAAGCCGATCGAGTTCGATGCGTCGGGATACCATGCGCGTATTCTGCAGCACGAAATCGATCACCTGGACGGACTGGTCTACCTGGACCGCATGCCGGACATGAAGAGCCTGGCGTACACGGTGAATTTTGGATGACTCGTGTCTCCCCAGTTCGTTCCGAGTGCACTCGTGCCTTCACGGCTGCAACACCTGCCGGTCAAATGTCGAAAGTCGAATGTCGAAGAGTGGGGGTTTCGGTCTCCCGACTTTTGACCTTCGACCTTCGACTTTCGACTTGTTGCTAGAATCCAAATCGACATGTTCGGCAAGGCTCAGCCGCTTCCCAACTACGACCCCAAGTCGGACACAGGAGGCGTGGCCGACTTCCTGACGACGCGCCTCGAGACGATGGTCTCCTGGGCACGCTCCAACTCGTTGTGGCCGCTTCCTTTCGCGACCGCCTGTTGCGGAATCGAGTTCATGTCAGTGGTCTCCTCCCACTACGATCTCTCCCGATTCGGCGCCGAGGTCGTCCGGTTCTCTCCGCGACAGGCCGACCTCCTGATCGTGGCCGGCACCATCACCGACAAGCTCGCCCCCGTGTTGCGCCGGGTCTACGATCAGATGCCGGAGCCCAAGTGGGTCATCTCGATGGGAGTCTGCGCGTCCTCGGGAGGCTTCTACCGGGCCTACCACGTGACGCAGGGGATCGACGAGATCATCCCGGTCGACGTCTATGTCCCGGGCTGCCCGCCGACGCCGGAAGAGCTCATGTACGGGATCTTCGCCCTCCAGAAGAAGATCCGCAGCGGTGAGAAGTCTCGTGACAGCCGGTCGGCGCGGGCCGCGGGAGCGACCGCCGGAGTGACGGCCGCTCCTCCCGGCCAGCCCGAGCGCGTTTCATGACGGTCGCCGAGATCGCGACCCTCTCTGCGCCGGCCGAGAAGGTCCGATCCCGGCTCGCCGGTACCGCTTTCGGGTCCCGTGTCGAGATCCGCGACCTCGATCTTCCGACGCTCGAGGTCTCGCCCGCGGACTGGCCCGGTCTCGCGCGCCACCTGCGGGACGATCCGCAGTCCGGCTTCGATCTCTTCCTCGATCTGGCGGGTGTGGACAACCTGAAGCGGCGGGGGACCACGACACGTTTCGAGGCGGTCGTTCATCTGCTCGCCCTGTCGCGGACGGAGCACCTGCGCGTGAAGGTCCTTCTGCCCGACGCCGAGAGCCCGAAGCTCCCTTCCGTCGCGGACATCTGGCCGGCCGCGAACTGGTTCGAGCGGGAGGCCTACGATCTCTTCGGCTTCGACTTCCCGGGACATCCGAACCTGCGGCGCCTTCTCTGCCACGACGCGTTCGTGGGCCACGCCCTGCGCAAGGACTATGCGCCGGGACAACGCTGGTTCTGCGCGGAAGAGGACATGCGCATGCCGGCCTGGGCGATGCAGCCGGAGGAGGCCGGACATTTCGAGACGCAGACACTCTCGGTGGGGCCGTCCCACCCCGCCACGCATGGAATCATCCACCTCGTGGCGCGCCTGGACGCCGAGAAGATCATCCGGGCAGAGACGCAGATCGGCTACCTCCACCGCTGCTTCGAAAAGATGTCGGAGACCCACACCTGGAACCAGGTGATTCCTTTCACCGACCGGTTGAACTACGTCTCGGCGATGATCAATGGGGTCGGCTTCGTCCGCGTGGTCGAGAAAATGCTCGGGGTCGAGATCCCGGACCGCGGCGTGCTCGTGCGGACGATCCTGTCCGAGTTCTCGCGCATCATGGACCACTGCGTCTGCATCGGGGCGAATCTCGTGGACATCGGCGCCCTGACGAACTTCTGGTACCTCTACCAGCCGCGGGAAGGAATCTACGGACTTCTGGAGGCGTGCTGCGGCGCGAGGCTGACGGTCTCCTACGTCCGCGTGGGCGGCCTCGCGATCGACGTTCCCGACGACTTCGTCGCCCGCTGCCAGGCGCTGCTCGAGTCGATTCCGAAGTTTCTGGACGACGTCGACCGCCTCGTGACGAACAACCGTATCGTGCGCAACCGGCTCCAGGGAACCGGCGTCGTGAGCCGGGAGCAGGCAATCGCCTGGGGCATGACCGGCCCGATGCTGCGTTCTTCCGGCGTGCCCTACGACGTGCGACGCGCCCACCCCTACGATTTCTACGACCGGTTCGACTGGGACGTGCCGGTCGCGCAGGATGGGGACAACTTCGCGCGCTACCTCGTCCGGATGGAAGAGATGCGCCAGTCGCTGAAGATCATCCGGCAGGCGCTCGAGATCTTTCCAGAGAAGGGCCCCGTCAACTCATCCGACTGGCACGTCACCCTGCCGCCCAAAGATGCCGTCTACCACGACATGGAATCGCTCATCTATCATTTCAAGCTGATCATGGAAGGGATCCGGGTCCCGGCGGGCGAGCGCTATGAGTGGATCGAGGGAGCCAACGGCGAGCTCGGCTTTTACGCGATCTCGACGGGCGGGGGAGGGCCGTATCGGCTCAAAGTGCGGCCCCCCTGCTTTCCGAACATGGCGGCCTTCGAAAAGATCATCGTCGGAGGAACGATCTCGGACGCGATCGCCACTCTGGGAATGCTCAACATCATCGCGGGGGAGCTCGACCGGTGAGTGGCGTCATCGACGTCAGTGCCCGTAACCCGCCGCGGATGACGCTCGCGCAGCGCCTCTATCTGCCCGCGATTCTCGGCGGTCTTCGGGTGACGATCCGGCACTTCCTGCGCAACCTCGTCCATATCAAGAAGCTCCCGACGATCCTCTATCCCGAACAGAAGCGCGACTACTCCGGGCGCTTCCGCGGCAAGCACATCTTGAAGACGCGCGAAGACGGCACATTGAAGTGCGTGGCCTGCTACATGTGCCAGCAAGCCTGTCCGGCCGAGTGCATCACGATCGTGGCCGGGGAGCACCCCAAGATCTCCTACGAAAAGTACCCGGTCGTCTTCGACATCGACATGCTCCGCTGCGTCTTCTGCGGCTTCTGCGTGGACGCCTGCCCCAAGGACGCCATCTGGATGACGCGGGACTACGAGATGACCTTCTTCAACCGCCAGGAAGCCGTCTTCGGCATCGACAAGCTCATCGAGCGGCCCGGCGAGCAAGTCAAGGACGGCTACGGCTACCGACCCTACTACCCCGGTGACGGAACCATCCCGCCCACCGACGCCTCGGCCGGCCCGGTCATCCCCGGGGACGGCGAGCGCGCCAAGCTGCGGGAGGAGTGCCTGCTGCCGGTCTATCGGCCCTCGGCCCCGCAGCTCATGAACGGGTAGTGGCGGGGATCAATCCTTGTAACAATTTATCTATTGTACCAAGTAAGGGGTCGTTCTCGATCGGAACGCAACGAGAACGCCGGGAACGCGTCGGGAACGCCGGGAAGTAAAGTGTGAAGGATGAAGTAGGAAGTATTTCGTTCAAACTTCGTACTTCACTTCATTCGTTCTCGCTGCGTTCTCGGCGTTCCCGCTGCGTTTCGTGATCGCTACCTAGATTCCCCTCCCGAAGGTCGGCGGATGTCCGTCTGTCTTGTGGGTCGATTCCACGGTGATCTCGATCTCGTCGTCCGAGACCCCCTGGCTCTTCAGCTTCGCCGCCTGGATTGCCTCCTGCTGGCAGACACCGCATCCGGCGGCGTGGAGGCTGGTAAAGCAGGTCAGAAGAGTTTTGTGGTGCTCCCGCTGGCTCTCCTTGCATTCGCAAAAGCAGTGAAGCCGGTCGATCAGATCCGGATACTTTCGGGCCGCCGCGTAGGATCGGGCGACATCGGGCTCGTAGCCGCGGGCGAACTGGCCGGGGTCGAGCACGGAACCCTTTTCGACGCAGGCTCGGCACGCGCCGGGGGCGTCCTTCTTCGAAGATCGGTCTGCCGGCTTGCGGGCCTGTGTACCGGAAGCGTTGGCCGTCACGGGAAGCGCGAGACCAACGCAGAGACAGACCAGACCGAGAGAGTAAAGCGGACGGAGCGGAGCGCGCATGGATCCTCCTCGAAAGGAGAACAAGGAAAAACGCCGTCTCTTCCCTATTTCCCGCTCATGAGCGGCGCGAGGCGCTGGAGAATGGTTCGGGCCTCGTAGTAACGGTCCACGCTGTCGGGGCGCTCCGGATAGAGCTGAATCGTCATCCGGGCCGAACGACCCGAGGGGACCTCGGGTTCGGAGGGCGCCGTGTCCGTCGGGAACGGGGGCTTATCGATCAGGGTCGGTCGGGTCGAGGTCCGACGCACCGGCTTGCCGTCGTTGACGATCCCGAAATAGGTCGCGCGATGATCGAGCGTGATCTCCGCGCACCGCCAGAGAAGGTATGCGTCCATCCGTTCGCGGGGCGTGAAGGCGCTGGCGTCGAATGTGACCATCCAGACGTCGGTTCCCACCCGCTCTTCCGAATAGCCGTCGCCGAAGGCTCCTCTGGGCTTGTAGCCGGTGGCGCAGGCCGTCGCAGTGAGAAGCAGAACCAGAACCGAAAGGCGGACGACAGAAGAGAGATGAGGAGATCGAATGCTCATTTTCGCCTTTGGTTGAGTCTATCCACTACCGACTACCGACTACCGACTACCGACTACCGACTTCTATTTCAGCTCCTCCATCATTTGCGCGAGCGCCTCCCGGGCCGGGCGCACGCGCTCGAGCGGAAGGGTCGACAGCGGCTGCGCCGGCAGACCGAGCAGCGAAAGAAAATCTTTCTTGGTCGGCTCGACGTAAAGCAGGCCCGTCAGGAACTCGTGCTTTTCCTGCGCCTCTCGGAGCAGGCCAAAGGCCGCGTTCTTGTCGGTCGGGTCGTAGTCCGCGCGCAGCTTCTTCAACCGGATGTGCGAGCCGTCGTGGAGGGCAACATCCTGGGTCGTGCCCGGGTCGTATTCCACGTAGATCTCGTCGAAGTACGGAATGAACCCGATCTCCTGAATCGGCTCTTCGTGTTCCTTCGCCCACTTGTAGGACTTGGTCGAATCCTCGTGGTTATTGAAGGTGACACACGGAGAAATCACGTCGAGCAACGAAGTCCCTCGGTGCGCGATCGCGCCCTTGATCAGCGCGAGCAGCTGCTTCATGTCCCCCGAGAAGGAACGCGCGACGTAGCCGCAACCGAGCTCGATGGCCATTGCGCAGAGATCGATGGCGGGAAGATCGTTGACGACTCCGGTCTTCAACTTCGAGCCGAGGTCCGCCGTCGCCGAGAATTGACCCTTGGTCAGACCGTAGACCCCGTTGTTCTCCACGATGTAGATCATCGGGACGTTGCGGCGCAGCATGTGAACGAACTGGCCGGCACCGATCGAGGCCGTGTCGCCGTCCCCCGACACCCCGATGGCCAGCAGGGAGTGGTTGGCGAGCATCGCACCGGTCGCGACCGCCGGCATTCGCCCGTGGACCGCGTTGAAGCCGTGTCCCCGGTCGGCAAAATACGCGGTCGTCTTGGAGGAGCAGCCGATACCCGAGAGCTTCGCGACTTTGTACGGCGGGGTCCCCATGTCGAAGAAGGCCTGTGTGATCTGGCGCGTGATCACGTCGTGGCCGCAGCCGACGCAGAGCGTGGACTTCAGCCCGCCGTAGTCCTTCACCGTCAGGCCCGCGCGATTGGTCGCGGGAGCCGAGGTTTCGCGTGTGGTGGACATCAGTTTTTCTCCCCGGCCTCGATCCCTTCGAGGACCGTCTCGGCGTCCAGTGGGAAGCCGTTGTAGTGGCGAATGGAGCGCAACTTGAACGCGTCGGGCCCGGCCTCGAGGCGAAGAATGTCGTACATCTGCCGGTCCCGGTTCTGATCGACGACGTACACGCGGTCGTGGGAGGCGAGGAACTCGGGCACGTCATCCGTCAAAGGGAGAGCCCGCAACCGCAGATAGTCCACCGGGATCCCCTTTCGGGACAACAGGTGCCGAGCCTCCTGAACGGCGAAGTCGGAGGAGCCGTAGGCGATCAACCCGACTCGCGATCCGGAGCCCGTCTCGATGACGGGCCGAGGGACCGATCGTTTCGCCGTCTCGAACTTGCGCGCCAGCCGGTCCATGTTGCGCTCGTAGTCTTCCGGCTTCTCGGAATACGTCGCCCGCTCTGTGTGGCCGGATCCACGGGTGAAGTAGGCGGCCGTCGGGTTGTCGATCTCTCCCGGAAGCGTGCGGTAGGGGATTCCGTCCCCATCGACGTCCTTGTAGCGACCGAACTCCTGGAAGCGCCGGACGTGCGACTGGAGCTCTTCCTCGGTGCGGATGACTTTTCCTCGGTCGATTCCCTTTTCCGGATAGGGAAACGGATCGGCCATCCAGTTGTTCATCCCCAGATCCAGATCGCTCATCAGGAAGACCGGGGTCTGGAATCTCTCGGCCAGGTCGAAGGCCTCCATGGCGAGGAGGTAGCACTCCTCGACCGAGCCGGGAATCAACAGGATGTGCTTGGCGTCCCCGTGGGAGAGGTTGTAGGTCGAGAAGATGTCCCCCTGCATCGTGCGGGTCGGCAGACCCGTCGAGGGACCCACGCGCTGCACGTCGACGATCACCGCGGGAACCTCGGCGTAGTAACCGAGGCCGACGAATTCCGACATCAGCGAGATGCCCGGTCCGGAAGTCGTGGTCATGGCCCGGGCGCCCGCCCAGCCGGCGCCGAGCACCATCCCGGCCGCTGCCAGCTCGTCCTCGGCCTGGACGATCGCGTAGGTCGGAGCGCCGTCCTCGTCCTGGCGAAACCGCCGGCAGTAGTCGATGAAGGACTCGGCTAGCGACGAAGAAGGGGTGATCGGATACCACGCGAGGACCTGGACGCCCCCCATCACGCAGCCGATCGCCGCGGCGGCATTGCCGTCGATAATGATCTTGCCCGCGGTCTTGTCCATCCGCTCGACGCGGAAGGGATCGGTCTTCCGAAGGTTCTTCTCCGCCCAGTCGTAGCCGCCCCGGATGGCGGTCCAATTGATCTCGACCGCCTTTTCTTTTCCCTTGAACTGCCGGGCGAGCGCCTGGCGGATTTCCTCCATGTCGATCTTCAGCAGCCAGGCAGCGACGCCGACGTAGATCATGTTGACCGCCAGCCGGCGCAGCTTTCCGTCCTGCACGAGCTCGAGGACGAGCTTCTGGAAGGGAACCGGGTAGAAGCTCACGTCGCGGCGGCTGGAATCGAGCTTCAAGCTCTCCTCGTAGATGATCGCGGCCCCCGGGTGAACCGTCCGGACGTCTTCGTGGACGGTTTCCGGATTCATGCAGATCAGCACGCCGATGTCGCGGCGGCGGGCGATGAAGCCATCCTTCGACGCGCGGATCGTGAACCAAGTGGGCAGGCCCTGGATGTTGGAGGGGAACAGGTTCTTTCCGGAGACCGGGATACCCATCTGGAAGATCGCCCTCATCAGAATGTTGTTCGAGGACTGGCTGCCCGATCCGTTGGCCGTGGCGACGTGGATCGAGAAGTCGTTGACGATGCTCTGCGGGCCGGAACCGGCCTCCGCGGGAGCTTTTTCTTCCAGGACGACGCTCAAAGGTCTCTCCTTCGGGCCTTCCGTGCCCGCACGTTTCGAAACGGGAATCATAACAAAACGAGGGCGTTTCCCCTGCGTGCCCCCCTGCCGGGAGCTTGAAAGGGCGCACGGATAAGATTCGCCGCGGAGGAACTTTCGAATGTTGCGACGGCTGTCTGCCCTTGGAAGCGTGTGTGCGGCGCTGACGGCGATGCCGATCGCCGCGCAAACCCCGTTTCGCTTCGACGAGCTCGCTCGCGTGGCGCGCCTGGGCGCGTTTTCCGTCTCCCCGGACGGTCGTTCCCTCGCCTGCGCGGTGGGCACCGCGGAACTGGAGGAGAACCGGATGCGTTCCGCCATCTGGACGGTGCCCGCCGCCGGCGGGCAGGCGCGGAAGATGACGTCGGGGGAAAAGCGCGATTCCGACCCGAAGTTCTCTCCCGACGGAAAGAAGCTCGCATTTCTTTCCAACCGCGACGGGGGTTCGCAGATCTGGGTTCTGGATCTCGCCGGCGGCGAACCGCAGAAGAAGGCTTCCTTGCCGACCGAGATCAACGCTTACAAATGGTCGCCCGACGGAAACTGGTTCGTCGTCACCTCCGATGTCTTTCCGGAGTGCCGCGATGCGGCGTGTCTGGAGAAGCGAGTGAAAGAGCGGGAGAAGGCCAAGGTCAAGGCCCGCATCGCCGAGCGGCTCCTGTTTCGCCACTGGGACTCCTGGAAGGACGGATCGCGGACGCATATCTGGAAGATTCCAGTATCCGGCGGCGGTCCCGCCGTCGACCTGACTCCCGGCGATCGCGACGCTCCGCCCTACGGCGGGGACGACGACTTCCAGGTCTCGCCTGACGGAAAGACACTGGTCTATTCCTCCAATCCCGACGCGATGGAAGCGATCTCGACCAACGGCGACATTTGGACCGTGCCCTTCGACGGCTCGGCCAAGCCGGTCGACATCACGGTCGGGAACAAGGCGTTCGACGGCTCACCGAAATTCTCGCCTGACGGAAAATGGATCGCCTATCGCGCTCAGAAACGGCCCGGGTCCGAGGCCGACCGCTTCCGTCTCATGATCTATGACCGGTCCAAGGGGGAGAGCCGCTCCCTGACAGACGGCTTCGACAACTGGGTCGAGGACTTCGAGTGGGCTCCGGATTCCTCGTCTCTCTTCTTCGAGAGTCACGTGACGGCGCGAAGCGCGATCTTTCGCGTCTCGACGGCCGGAGGAGCTCCGGCCGAGATCTGGAGGGGCGGTGGAGCCGCAGGGCTGAAGATCTCTCCCGACGGGCGGCATCTCTTCTTCGGCTATAGCACGCTCATGCGGGCGCCCGAGATCTGGAGCATCGGTCCGGATGGAAAGAGCGCGACCGCGCTGACGCGCTTCAACGACGATCTCTTTCGAAGCGTGTCTTTGGGAGATGTGTCCGAGCGCACGACGCCCTCGGCGGACGGCCGCCGGCTCCAGGCTTGGGTCGTGCGGCCTCCCGGCTTCGATCCCACCAAGAAGTACCCGGCGATTTTACTGATCCACGGCGGGCCCCAGGGCTCCTGGAGCGATTCCTGGTCCTATCGGTGGAATCCGGAAGTCTGGGCGGGCTACGGATACGTCATCTATGCGGCCAACCCGCGCGGCTCGACCGGCTGGGGACAGCAGTTCGTCGACGATATCAGCGGCGACTGGGGCGGGAAGGTCTACGACGACCTGATGCGGCAGGCGGACGACCTCGCGTCCCTGCCTTACGTGGACAAGGGCCGCATCGGCGCCGCCGGCGCTTCCTACGGCGGCTACATGATCGACTGGATCGCCGGCCACACGGACCGATTCAAGGCCCTCTTCTCTCATGACGGATTGTTCGATACGGCGTCCGCCGGCCTCGAAACCGAGGAGCTCTGGTTCTCCAACTGGGAGTTCGGAGGCTGGCCCTGGAAGTCGGAGGTCTACCGCAAGTGGAACCCGATGCTCTACGCCGAGAACTTCAAGACCCCGACTCTCGTCGTGACCAGCGAGAAGGACTATCGCGTCCCCTTCGGCCAGGGTCTCCAGTTTTTCAGCGCCCTCCAGCTCAAGGGCGTGCCCTCGAAGCTCCTGACCTTTCCCGACGAAGGGCACTGGGTCTTGAAGCCCGGTAACTCGCGCCTCTGGCACGCGATCGTCATGGACTGGTTCCACCGGTGGCTCGGAGGCGCCGAGGCCGATCCGAAGGCGCTCGCGACCGTCTATTCGGTGACCAAGTGACGGAGCGCGCGATGCCGCGCGCTCCGTCATCCCGAGCAACGCGAGGGATCTCATCCCGAGCCAGGGATCCGGAACCTCAGAGCCAAGTCCGGTGGCTGAACGGTTATATCGAATTTGACATAAGCAGACGTCCGGGAACCCCTACCGGAACGGCACCGTCATCGGGTTTCCCTTTCGAACGGTCGGCGGCCGCGGAGTCGGCGTCGGAGTGGGCGACGAAGGGGTTGGCGTCGGCGTGACCGATGCGACGAATGCCTGGAAGGCGAAGTACGCCGGCTTCTGTCTGGCAGGCGTCACGCGAGGGTCGAGTAGCCCGAGGTGATTGAACGCGTCCACCTCTCCCGTCAGGTCGAAGAGGGAAAACCAAAGACAGACGGTCCCGCCGTTGTCGGCGCAGAGGGAGAGTCGCTTGGAAACCTCCGAGGCCTCCGTCTGCTCGAAGGCGGGCAGTCCCTGCATCCAACCAACGTAGCCAGGGCAGTCCGGATTGGGCGCGCTGTTCTCCGTCGAGATCCAGAGTCTGTCCCCCGGGGCACTGGCGCGAAACCAGGCGACCTTGGCCGGGATGTCCGCGTCGCAGCCGTAGAAATGAAGATCCGCCGCGTCGTATTGCCCTTGCGCGAGCAGCCGGCTCATCCGCTGCGTCTGATACGCATGGCTGGAGTTCGACGGATCGATCGCCGCGTCGAGATTCGACGAGGCGAAGCTCGTGAGGACCACGCGGATGTTCGGAGAGAGGGACCTCGCCTCCTCGAAGAATGCCGCCAGCATCGTCAGATACTGATCGGTCGTTCCACGCCAGTAGACGGAGCCGCCGACCGCCGCGTCGCCGATCTCGTTCTCGCACTGAAGCCAGATCTGCCTCCCGGCCGAGAGAGAGGGGAGAAGGCGAGCGACGACATCGCGGATGCGCTGCTGAAAAACACCCTTGGAGAGAAAGGGAAAGCCCGCGTGGATCCACTCCGAGGGCGTGCCGTACGTCGTGTCGATGTTGGCGGGATCCCGGTGGGCGAAGGTGATGATCACGTTCACGCCGGCGTCGAGAAAGCCTTTGAAGTCGGGATCAGGATCGACGAAGTCGCTGTTCAAGCGAATCCAGCCCGCGCCGACGGCGGTTGTCTGACTGATTGCGTCCGGCCGCTTGTTGCTGCTGCCGTGCACCCCGAACTTTGGCGACAGAGGAGCGGATGCCGGCGCCTCCTCCTGCGCGGCGGGAAGGTGCCCGACGAGCAGCGTCAGCGTCAGAGACGCCCGCAGGAGGCGGCTTGGGTCGAGCCTGGACATGGCGTTTATCTCTTAGACGACACCGGGGCCGGGCCGGTTGACGGGCGGGCCCTTAATCGTCGTCGGCCGCGGCGGCCGGAACGCAGCGCTCCGAGGCCCAGGCTCGCAGGGCACTGATTTTTTCGGCGCGGACGACCGAGAGAGGGCGGGTCGAACGCAGGGAGACTAGAATCGCGGTCGTGTCCAGCGGCACCCCGGCGGCCCTCGCCTCGTAGAAAGCGGAGACGATCACCTGCTCGATTTCGGCGCCCGAGAAGCCTCGGGAGGCCGCGGCGAGTGCTTCGAGGTCGAAGCGCGCCGGCTCTTGCCGGCGCTTGGCCAGATGGAGACGAAAGATTTCTCGGCGGGCGGACATGCCGGGGAGGTCGACGAAGAAGATCTCGTCGAACCGCCCCTTGCGCATGAGCTCCGGAGGAAGATCGTCGACGGAATTCGCCGTTGCGACCAGGAAGGCGCGCGCGCCGCGTTCCTGCATCCACGTCAGGAGCGCGCCGAGCAGGCGCTTGGATACCCCGCCGTCGCTCTCGGTGGAGCGAACGGAGACGAAAGCTTTCTCGATCTCATCGATCCACAGCACGCAAGGCGACATCCGCTCGACCCGCTTCAAGGCCTCTCGAAGGTTGCGCTCCGACTCTCCGATGTAGGGCGCCAGGAGGCGACCCGCGTCGAGCGACAGGAGCGGCACCCCCCAGGCTGTCGCCACCGCCTTTGCAGCCAGGCTCTTGCCGCAGCCCTGGACTCCCAGAAGCAGGATTCCCTTGGGCGGATCGATCGCGGGTTCGCCCGGCCGCGGGAAGAATCCGATTTTCCGGCTCAGGAGCCATTTCTTCAATCTCTCCAGGCCCCCGATCTGGTCGAGTCCTTCGGGCGCCGCGACGAACTCGAGAAGACCTCCTCCCTCCACGAGCATCTTCTTGCTCTCGCGCACGTGGGGACGGTCGGCTCCCGTCAGGGCGTTGTCCTCGACGACGGCCCGGGCGAGCGCCCGCTCCGCCTCGAACATCGTCAGCCCCTGGAGATCCGAGACGAGCCCATCCACGTCCTCACGGGAGAGCTCGACCCGCGTCGGCGGGGTCTCGCGCGAAAGACGCCGAATCGTGTCGCTGACCAGGTTGCGCAGATCATCGGGGCCGGGCAGGTCGAACGGGAATCGCACTTCGATGTCATCGAGCTCGAGCTTCGGGGGCAGATTCGGTCCGACCAGAACCAGCGTGCGGGCGGAACCGGCAAAGTCCTGGGCGGTTTCTCGCAGGGCCCGCAGCGTCGAGGGATTGTCCAGGTGCGGCTGAGGGTCCTTGAGCAACCAGACACCGTCCTGCGTCGCGGACCGGATCTCGCGCAGAGCGACGGCGAGATCGACGGATCTGGGCGCGTCGATCGGGTGACAGGGGGAGAGGCCGCTCGCCGCGCTCCAGGTCGAGACGGGCAGCTCCAACTCGCCGGCCACCGCCCGCAGGAGCGATTCGAAACGCTTCTCCTCGACCGTCTCGCACAGCACGAGCGGGTTGTGCGATTTCAACAGCACTGCAAGATCCCGCGCTGGAATGTCCAAGTGCCAACAGTCTAGCCCGGATTATTCAGGGACACCCTGCCGGAGCACGCGCAAGTGGCTGAGCCACAGTCACTCTGCGACAAGAGTCTCGTGGTCGAGCCGGATGCACGATCGGAGCGACGGCTGGAGTCGTTCCGGAGTGTTGCGAGATGTTTTCGAAACTCGAAAATGGGAATCCGGCCTTCCCGAAGCCGCCCCGGACAGGACTAAACTGGTGTGATGGCGCCGCGGCGCATCGTCTCCCTGTGCCCGTCGATCACGGAGACCCTGGTCGCGATCGGTGGGCTGCCACAATTGGTCGGCGCGACCCAATACTGCGTCCGGCCGAAGAGGGTGCTGCGAGGCCTCGCCAGAGTGGGAGGGACGAAGAGCCCCGATCTCTCGCGCGTTCTCGCGCTGGAGCCGGACCTCATCTTCGCCAACGAAGAGGAAAACCGAAAAGAGGACATCGAAGAGTTGGGCAGAAAGGGTCTCGAAGTCGACGTCAGCTTTCCCCGCCGGGTCGCCGACGTGCCGCCCGCGATCCGCCAGTGGGGGCGTCGTCTGGGCGGAGAATGCGCCGGCGCCGCCGAGGTGCTCGCGCAGCGCATCGAGGCCTCGCTCCAGGCGCTCTGCGCGAGCCCCCCGGCGCGCGAATTTTCCTACGCGTACTGGATCTGGAAGGATCCCTGGATGACTGTTTCGGACGATACCTACGTCGCGGACCTGCTGCGTCTCTCCGGCGGCGTCAATGTCTTCGGCCGCGAATCGACGCGGTATCCGGCAGCGTCTCCCCGGCAGGCTGTCGCGCGGGGCGCCCAGGTTCACTTCTTTCCGAGCGAGCCCTTTCCCTTTCGCCGTGCGCGGCACGAGGAATTGACCCGCGATCTCTTCGGTGCCCGCTGCAAACGGCTTTTCGTGGAGGGAGACGACTACTGCTGGCACGGAGCCCGGACGCTCGAAGGCCTGGAAGAGATGACCAGAATCCGAAATAAGACAGTTGGATTGGCAGTATAGCCTTATTTAATTCGGTCAATATCCGATTTCCCTATGATTAACGGTCGTTCGATCAGCTCTTCCGACGCTTTTCACGATTGGGAAAGGGTGCCTTCAAGTCACAATCTCCTGCCATGACTCCCAGCGACACTCCAGAGATCGGCGCTCCGGGCGGCTCGGACAACTCCGACCGGGATTCCGACCTTTCGCTCTCCATGTTCACGGACCTGGCGCGTCCGCTCGGTCCGCTGGAGGCGGTCGAGCGCTTGAGAATCTTGGAGACGCTCTCCTACGGCGTTCTCTACGAAGGCCGGATGTTCCAGGCTTCGCACGGGGAACCGATCTCGCTCCTCGAGCTCGACCCGGCTTTCGAAAGGGAGCCGCAGATCTTAGCGCGCGTGCTCACCGACCTCGTCCGGGCCTCGAAGCTGCGCGACGCCAGCATCCTCGCTCCTCGTGGAGTCTTTCGGCACAGAGAGAGTCTCTACGTTCTTTTCGATGCGAGCACCGGGATCAGCCTCGCGACCGCATTCGAATTCCTGGGTCGCTCCGGCCTTCGGCTCTCCTCGGAAGCCGTTCTCCGGATCGGCAGCGCCGCATTAGCCGCCCTCGATTGCGTGTCCGGCTCGACGTCGGGAACCACGGAGGGTTACCACGGCCTTTTCACTCCCGAGAACGTGTTTCTGGCGGAAGGCCAGGTCGTGCGTGTGCGCGGTTTCGGCTTGTGGGCGGAGGGCGGGCTCACCCGGACCGGGCTTCTGGGGCCGGGCGATCTGCGCTATCTCGCCCCAAGCCAGCGGCGAACGGGCCTCGCGTCCGCGCGCACGGACCTGCTTTCTCTCGGCGTGATCTTGTTCGAGGCCGTAGTGGGCTTTCCGGCATTCGATGCCCCGCCGGAGGAGGAAGACCTGTCGGAGCTGCGGACCTCCGTCGAAGAGCTTCAGCGGAAAGCCGACACGTCGATGCAGGATCTCTACCAGATCATCCTTTCCTGCTTGACGCCGCCGGGACTCATCACGATGCCGTATCGCGCTCGGCTTCGGAAGGCAGTCGATACCTTTTTCGTCCGCGAGGCGGCGCGCGACCGGCCCTTCGGAGCGTTGAATCTCGAGGACCTCGTCGGACGTGTCAAGCAGCGGCGCCCGGCGATCGTCAAGGCGATTCCCATGTCACTCTTGCCCGCCGAATCGCCCGACACGGCTCGCCCGGAGCCGCAGATGGATCTGACTTCGGAGGCCGCCGCGGAGGATTTCTCTCCCGAGGCCGAGGCGGCTCCTTCGCCCGAGCCGGAGGATCTGCCGCCGCGCCCCTTGAGTCCCACGATACCCACGCGCCCGGCGCGCGCTCCCCGTATTCCGTCGACACTCTGGATGTTCGCGGGAGCGACGGTCGCGATGGTCGCCCTCGCGCTGATTTTTTGGAATTCCTGGCCGCGGAGCGATCAGCCCGCGCCGTCCGCTCGACCCACCGCACCGGCAGCGGAGGTTTCCCCTCTTTCGGCAGCTGCGAGCCTCCCCGCGGTGACTGCGGCCGTGGAGACTCCACTCTCCGCGATCTCGACTCCCGAGCCGACGCTTGCCCCAACAGAACCGCCCTCGCGGCCCACGCCAACGTCCCCTCGGATCGCCTCGGCGCGGCGGGCGGAGACATCCACCGCCGGGACTCGAGCGCGGAGGCCGGCGGCTTCCAGGCCTCGCTCGGAACGACCCGCGACGGGGCCTCCGTCGGAGGCCGCTTCGGCGCCGGCCCCCGCCGCTGCCGGCGAGGCTCCGTCGTCGGCGCCTTCCACGGTCAGTGCCGGAGCCCTGCTGCCTCTGGGGACGCCGGGGCTCTCCCGTCCCGTCCTGCTACAGAAACCGGAGAATCCGCGTTTCGGAGCCTCTGACTCCAGACCTGCAGTGGAACGGTCGGTGCAACTGGAGATCCTCGTCAACGACCTGGGGCGGGTGCGGGGCAACCGCATCGTGCGGGCCGACAGCCTCCCCCCCGGCTTCTTCGGAATGCTCGAGCGGCACCTGGCGGGGCTGCGCTTCCGCCCCGCGGAGCTGGCTGGAGTTCCGGTGAAGGTCTGGACGCCTTACGAGCTTCGGTATTGGGCGCCGTGAGGGGGAAGTCGACAGTCGACAGTCAACAGTCGCCAGGAAAAACGGGGACTAGCCTCTGCGGTTCAAGAGATCCAGGAACTCCTCGCGGACCGGGCGGTTGTAGAAGATCCCGCGGATCGCTGAGGTGACCGTCAGGGCTCCGGATTTTTTGACGCCGCGCATCTCTACACAGAGGTGGCGCGCCTCGATGACGACCATCACTCCCTGCGGGGCGAGCTTCTCGGCCAGAAAACCCGCCACCTGCTCGGTCAGCCGCTCCTGCAGCTGCGGGCGGCGAGCATAGAACTCGAGGATCCGAGGCATCTTCGACAGGCCGACGATCTTCTCGTTGGGGATGTAGGCGATGTGCGCGCGGCCGTAGAAAGGGACGAAGTGGTGGGAGCAGAGCGAATAGAAGGGGATGTCCTTCTCCATCACCATCGCCTGGTAGTGTTCCTCGTTCGGAAAGAACGTGACGGTCGGCTCCGCGCCCTCGGAGAGCCCGCGGAACATCTCCAGGTACATCTTGGCGACCCGTTCTGGAGTGCCTGCGAGATTAGGATCCGCGACGTCGAGCCCGAGCACCTCGATGATGCGGCCGACGTATCCGGCGATCTGGCCGATCTTCTCCTGGTCGTCGATGGACGGGACGACAACCTCCGTGTCGCTCATCGGGGCACTCCGGGGCCGATAGAGGGTAGACGGTAGACGGGAGACGATCGTCTTGCGTCCTCCGTCTTCCGTCTCCCGTCTTCCGGCATTTTCATGCGGCCCGGGCCTTCTCCAGGAGTTTCTCGATGTCGCGCCCGACGGGGATGTCGCTCGCGACCACGTCGGCGATCTTTCCGTCCTTCCCGATGATGAAAGCGGTCCGCGCGGAGATGCCTTTATCGTCGAGGTAGACCCCGTACTTCTTCGCCACCTCCCCCTTGGGATGGAAATCGGCCAGAAGGGGATAGGGAATGTCGTTCTGCGCCGCGAAGGCTTTGTGGGCCCAGAGCGAGTCGACCGAGATTCCGAGCACCTGGACGTCGTCGGCTCCTTTTGACGGGAGCATCTGAGCACACTGCTTGTTCTCCACGGAACAGACGGGCGAAAAATCGAGCGGGTAGAACATCAGAAGGACGTTCTTCTTTCCGCGATAGTCCGAGAGGCTGACTTTGTCGCCCACCGTAGACGGAAGAGTGAAGTCGGGGGCGGGGTCGCCGGGCTTGAGCGGCATTTCTGACTCCTTAGATGGCCTGCGGCACTGAGCCGCGGAGGGGCATTCTATTACCGAAGTTTTCAGTTCTCAGTTCTCAGTTTTCAGTTCTCAGTTCTTGAACTGATAACTGATCACTGATAACTGACAACTCGTCTCAACTGATCGTCTTATGGAACGCCCGCGTGCTGCCGGCGACCAGGGCGACGGCGATCACGAGGAGCGCGGCGACGTTGCGCCACAGGTCGGCGAATACGGCGCCCCGGATGATGATTCCGCGGGCGATCGCGATGAAGTGCGTGGCCGGAAGGACCTGAGCGAACACGCGCAGCGGCGCGGGCAGGGAGGAGAGCGGGAAAATGTAGCCGGACAGCATGATCGAAGGGAGCAGAAACATCTGAGCGAGCTGGATTGCCTCCATCTGGGAGCTCGCCCGCGAGGAGACGAGCAGCCCCAGCGCGAGCAGGGCGAAGAGGTAGACGACCGAGAGCCCGAGCAGGAGAAAGATGTTTCCGTGAATCGGGACGCGGAAGACGACCGTCATGAGCAACAGGATGAAGAGCAGCTGGGCGAAGGCGAGAGCAAGATACGGGAGGAGCTTGCCGAGGATGACCGCGACGGGAGAGGCGGGAGTCACCATGAGCTGCTCGAGCGTGCCCCTCTCCCGCTCGCGCACGATCGCGAAGGCGGCGAGCAGAGTCCCCGAGAAGGTCAGCAGGATCGCGACGAGGCCGGGAATGAGCAGATTTGCGCTCCTCGAGTCCGGGTTGAAGAGAAAGAGGGGATGCGTCCGGATCGGCAGATCCTTCGCGCCCGCCTTCGCGGCCAGCTCCTCGAGCGAGCGGGAGAGCGTCAGGCCGTTGGCCGCTGCCAGCGCCGCGGACGACATCGAAGAGTCGGACCCATCGATCAAGACGAGCACATCGGCGGGATCCCCGTTCAGGCGCCGCCGGCCGTAGTCGGGCGGAATCTCGACTCCCACCGAGGCGCGGCCGGCCACGATGAACTCCCTCATCGCCGGGCGCGACGGGGCGTAAGCGACGATGTCGAAGTAACTCGTGTTGACGAAATCGGTGAGGAGTTGTCGGCTCTCCTGCGTGTGGCTCTGGTCCAGGACGACCGTTCGGACGTGCTTGACGTTGGTATCGATCAGCCCGAAGAGGACCAGCTGGAACGCGGGAACGAGCAGGGCAAATCGAAGCGTGCCGCGGTCCCGGATCATCTGCAGCGCCTCTTTTTTCAGGACGGGTAGGAATCCCCTCATCGGGAGACTCCCGCTTGCGCCGGAACTTCGCCGCGCTGCTCGATCTGGAGCCTCGTCAACCGCACAAAGACGTCTTCGAGCGACGGCTCGATGGGACGGATCTCGACGCGCGCGCCGGCCGCCTGCTCGAGGTCGTGTTTGATCCGTTCCTCGGGCACGTCGGAGCGGACGAGCAGGTGAAGCGAGTTTCCGAAGATCGTGACGTCCTCGACATAGGCAAGAGCGCGAGCCTGGCTCATGAAGGCCGCGACGCCGTGCTCGCAAGTGGCCTCGAGTCGGCGGGTTCCCTCCGGAGTGACCTCGGGAAGCTTCGTCAGCTCGTCGGGTGTCCCCTCGACGAGGAGCCGGGAGAGATAGAGGTAGGCCACCCGGCTGCACCTCTCCGCCTCGTCCATGTAGTGCGTCGTGACGAGAAGGGTGACTTGTTCCGCGGCGAGTCGGAAGAGCAGATTCCAGAGCTCTCTTCTGGCAACCGGGTCGATGCCGGCGGTCGGCTCGTCCAAGAAGAGAACGCGCGGCCGGTGCATGAGCGCGGCGGCCAGCGCCAGGCGTTGCTTCCAGCCGCCCGACAGCTGCCCCGCCAGCCGGGCGCGGTACGGCCCGATCGAAGTCAGCTCGATGGCCCAGTCGCGCTGGCGGGCGAGTTCTTCGCCCTTCAATCCGTAGACCGAAGCGAAGAAATTCAGGTTTTCCAGGACCGTCAGGTCTTCGTAAAGGGAGAACTTCTGCGGGACATAGCCGATGCGGCGGCGGATCTCCTCTCCTTTTTTCACCACATCGAGACCGTCCACCCGGGCGTGCCCCTCGGTGGGCGCGAGCAACCCGCAGAGAATCCGGATCAGGGTTGATTTTCCCGAGCCGTTCGGGCCGAGCAGGCCGAAGATCTCTCCTCGCGGCACCGAAAGCGAGACTCTGTCGAGGGCGCGCACGTTCCCAAAGTCGCGGGAGACGCCCTCGACCTCGATTCCGTTGTCGCGTGCCTTCTCTGGCATCCGTTCTTCCGAAAGAGGACGGAGGTGGTAGGACGAAGGTGGTAGGGAAAATCCCTACGTCCTACGTCCCAAGTCCTTCGTCCTATTCCTCCAGCCTCACGGTCGCCGCCATCCCGGGTTTCAACTCCGGCGCCGGATCGATCGCCACCTTCACGCCGAAGACCTGGTCCATCCGTTGATCGAGCGTCTGGACATTACGCGGCGTGTACTCCGCCTGCGTGCGGATCTCGACGACATGGCCGGGAAACGAGCGCTTCGGAAACGTGTCCACGGTCAGCGCGGCCTTCTGGCCGATTCGGACGCGGCCCAGCTGCGGCTCAGGCACGTAAACGCGCACCCACAGCTGCGAGGGCTCGAGCATCTTCGCGACCGGCTGGTTGGCCCCGACGAGATCGCCGGGGCGCAGGTTCATCGATTCGATGATGCCCGCAGCCGGCGCCCTGACGACGGACTCGGCCCGTTGTCGCTCCAGATACGCGAGCTGCCGCTCTTCCCGTTCGAGCGCGGCTTTCGCCGCGGCGATGTCCTCGGGACGGTTGCCGCGCTCGAGCTCGCGCAGCATCTCGATCGCCTTCTTGGCCGTTGTCGCCGCATCGTCGTATTGCTGCTGGGGAATGAGTCCCTGCTCGAGGAGAGCCTTCCGACGCACGCGCTCGCGTTCGGTGTTGGCGGCGTCGGCCCGGGCGCGTTCGATCTCCTCGAGGCGGGGGCCGCGAAGAGCCTTGAGGAGGTTGGCGCGCATTTCGTCCACGCGCGCTTTCTGCTGGGAGACCTGAAGGTCGAGCAGGTCCGTTTCAAACTGAACGAGAGGCTGGTCCGCCGCGACGCGTGCGCCTTCCTCCACGAGGATGCGGGCGATGCGGCCCCCGACGAGCGAGCCGACCTCGACGTCGCGAGCCTCGATCGCGCCGGAGAGCACGAGCGGCTTCTCCTTCGGCCGGAACGCCAATCCCCAGACGGCTCCTGCAGCGACCAGGACGACCAAGATCGGGATCCAAACTCGCTTGCCCTTCATCCGCTCCTCCCGGCGCGCAGACCGCCGCTTCTCCAGACGTCGATCACGGTGTCGAGGTACTTCTCGAAGGGGATCGGCGGATCGAGGCGCAGGACACGATGAAAGAAGACGTAGGCCTGAAGCGACCCGACGAAAGCGAGGGAGGCTGCGCGCGGATCGCGCACCGAGACGCGCCGCGCCGCCCGGGCCCGCCGCAGGTACCGCTCCAGTGCCGCCACGACGCGGGCCGGCGGAGAGCTCTTGCGGCGCGGGTCGAAGGGAAGGCGGATCGTACGCGCCTCCTCTTCCGAGCGGGCCCGCAGGAACCGGGCGATGTTCTCTCCCATCTTTCTCTCGATGAACGGAACGAGCTCCCGCGCCAGCCGGCGCAGGACCCGCGCGGGATCCTGCGACGTCGGAGTCGAAGCCAGAAAGCCGCCCGGCACCGGTTCGGCTTCCTGGCCGGTTTCGAGGGCCAGGGAGAAGAGCTCCTGCTTCGTCCGCGCATGCCGCAGAACGGCCGCCGGCGAAACGCCCAGCCGCGCTCCGATGTGCGCCAGTGTCGTGCCGTCGAACCCGCGCTCGGCGAAGGCCTGCCGGGCCTGCGAGAGGACCTGGTCGCGGGTGATACGCGGAGGGCGTCCCATGGGAGTAAATAAATATATAGTCATTTACTAATTGTCAAGACGACAGGACGTAGGTGGTAGGAGTAGGAGGTAGGTGATCGGGACCGGCCCGAGGACGAAGGTATTAGGACGAAGGTGGTAGGGTCCGGGCCTACGACCTACGTCCCAAGTCCTACGTCCTTATGAGGGGCTTTCCGCGGCGATTCTCGAGCCAGGCGATGAAGTCCTTTGTGCCCTTGGCGTTCAAAGTAGCCTCTCGCGTCACCCAGCCTTTTCTCGCTATCCCAACCCCGTAAGGGACGAGGCCGAGCTCGGCGACGGAGTGGGCGTCGGGATCGATCGAGAGGAGCGCTCCCGCGTCGACGGCCTGCCGGCAAAGCCGCCAGTCCAGATCCAGCCGCTCCGGGTTGCAGTTGATCTCGATGGCGCAACCCGCCTCCGCTGCCGCGGCGACGACCGCCTCCAGGTCCGCGTCGACCGGATCGCGGGAAAGAAGCAGCCTCCCGCTCGGGTGCCCCAGGATCGAGACCCGCGGGTTGCGCACCGCTCGAATCAGCCGCTGTGTTTGCTCGTCGCGCGGCAGGCCGAACCGCGAGTGGACCGACGCGACGACGACATCGAACCCTTCCAGGAACTCGTCGCCGAAGTCGATCGATCCGTCCGGCAGGATGTCGGCCTCCGTTCCGTGGAAGATTCGCAGCCGCGGGAAACGGGGCGCGAGCGCCCGGATCTGCGCCCGCTGGGCGAGCACGCGCTCGGGGGTCAACCCTCCGGCATAAGCCGCGGTCTGGCTGTGGTCGGTGATCGCGGCGTATTCATAACCCGCTTGATCCACTCCCGCGAGCATCTCTTCGAGGGAGGCGCGCCCGTCGGATTCGTTCGTGTGGATGTGGATGAGGCCCCGCAGGTCTTTCTCCTCGATCAGCCGCGGAAGCTCTCCGCGCTCGGCCGCCTCGATCTCTCCCGTCCCTTCCCGCATTTCCGGCTCGATGTAGGCAAGGCCGAGCTGCCGGTAGATCCCCTCCTCGTCCGCCGCGGCGACGCTCTCCTCCGACTCCGAGCGGAAGAGGCCATACTCATTCAACTTGAAACCCAGACGCTTGGCCCGTCCGCGCAATTGCGTGTTGTGACGCTCCGAGCCCGTAAAGTACTGGAGCGCCGCTCCGAACTCCTGGTCCGAGACGATCCGTAGATCGGCCGCGAGGCCGTCAGCCAATCGGACGGACGTCTTCGTCTCGCCCGAGCCAATCACCTCCGCCACGCCGAACTGGTTGCGAAAGGTTTCCGAAAGAGCGGCCGGGTCTTGCGACGTCGCCACGAGGTCGATGTCGCGGATGACTTCCTTGCGGCGCCGGACACTCCCCGCGATCTCGATCGACCGAGTCAGACCCGTCTGTCGCAACTGCGCGACCACCTGTTCCGCTCGGGCGCGGGCGCGAGGGTAGCGATGGTATCCGGCGCTGGCGCGCACGACGCCGATTCCCTTCAGGATCCTCTCGGCGGTCTTGGTCCCGAAGCCCTTCAACTGAGCCAGCGAGCCGTCGCGACAGGCTCGCTCGAGCGCCTCGATCGAATCCACGCCGAGCTTCTCGTAGAGAAGCTTCGCCTTGCGCGCGCCGAACCCCGGCACGCGCAGGCATTCCCGCAATGACGGCGGGTAGGCCGCGCTCAGCTCTTCGTGGAGATCGAACTTTCCGGTTGCGAGCAGGCTCTCGATCGCTGCGAAGAGACCCGCGCCGATGCCCGGCACATGCAGCAGCTCACGGCTGGCGACGGCCTCCGTCAGATCACCGGGAAAACCCAGAACCGCGCGAGCCCCGTTCTCGTAGGCGATGACCTTGAAGCGATTCTCGCCGGCGAGCTCGAGCATCGCGGCGGTCTCTGAGAGAATCCGAGCGACCTCCTTCTTGTCCACGAGCCGATTGTAGAAGTTTCCCCTGGGCTCTCGTTTTCTTTGGTCGACAGCTGACAGTCGACAGTCGACAGGGGAAAACCAAGCCGACGCGGACCGAGACTGTCGACTGTCGACTGTTGACTGTCGACTGGCTGCTTCGAGTGCCCGGCTGGCTCAACTCAGAAACACTCTCGGTTGAGCGATAAGATTGCCCGTCGCAATGCGCATCGATCTCCACAGCCACTCGAACGTTTCCGACGGTCTGGATTCACCGTCGCAGCTCGCGCAGAAGATGTCCGTGGCCGGGATCGAGGCCTTTGCCCTGACCGATCACGACACTCTCGCCGGCCTGCCCGAGGCGCGGAGCGAGGCGGCGCGCCTCGGTCTCGAGCTCATCTCCGGGGCCGAGATCTCGGCGGACTTCGAGGGGCAGGACGACATCCACATCCTGGCGCTCTTCGTCGACGAGACGCACTCGAAGTTCAACGCTCGCCTGGCAGAGCGCCAGGAGAAGCGCCGCACGCGCGGGGAACAGATGGCCAAGAATCTGGTGGCGGCCGGATACCCGCTGGATCTGGAGGCCATGCGTGCGGACGTGGGTGACGGGGTGTGGGGACGGCCTCATCTGGCGCGGGCGCTGGTCAAGGCGGGCCATGCCGCGACGCAGGACCAGGCGTTCGAAAAGTTCTTGAAGCGCGAGCACCCCTGGTATGTCGGCTCGGAGAAATGGCCGGCGGTGGAGGTGGTCACGGCAATTCGGTCGGCTGGCGGCGTTTCTTCACTCGCCCACGCCATCTGGTATCGCGATTCCGAGGCTCTGATCCGCCGCCTCGCCGCCGAGGGTCTGGACGCGGTGGAAGTCTTCCATCCCGACCATGGCCCAGAGGAAGAAGCGCGCTTTGGCGAGCTCGCCAAGGAGCTCGAGCTCATCGCGACGGCTGGCAGCGACTTTCACGGCGTGCCGGAGGGGCGCAAACATCCCGGCGGGGTCTTCGGGTCGGCCGAGATGCTCGGACTCCTGCGGGCGCGCTCCCGGCGCCTTTGAGCCAGGGTCCGGCCTCCGCGGGCGGAGACGGTCCTTTCTGGGTCTTGCTCGTCCAACGCGACGCTCCCGACGTGCTCTACGAGGCCGCGGCCATGACAGCGGCGGCCGTGTCGCTGGGGGTGGATGTCACCCTCGTCTGGTTCGATAGAGCCCTGGACTTGCTCGCGTCGGGACAGCTCCACGAGGACGCGTCTGGACTGGAGCGTGCCGCGCGGCTCTTCGCAGAGGCCCGGGAAACCGGCCGCGTGCGGATGCTCGCCTGCTCGGCTTCGATGGTCGGTGGCAAGGGGCCGCCGGAGGCGGTGCGGGAGCGAGTGGACGGAATCGTCGGTTGGCCGACCACGATCTCGCTGATCCGAAGGGCGGAGCGGTCGTTCGTCTGGTAGTTCTCAGTTTTCAGTTTTCAGTTCTCAGTTCAGAAGAAGGTCTTATATCAGATTTGGTATAGCCGATTGCCACCACGGAAAACGGACAACTGAAAACTGACAACTGAAAACTCGTCAGTGCTCGGACTCCATTTGTCCGACGCCTCGATTAGCAATCGATCTGTGGAAATCGTCGCCTCTGTGGAAGAAACTTTTTTCGCCTGTCCAGTCGGATGCGCACTGGGGTTCGAGGCCTGTGCAAAGTTGACAGCGCTCTCCCAACGACAGAAGAATCGCCCGCAGTCCATCCGATGATCGAAGACATCACCACCGAGCGGGCCCTTCCACGCAGTCTGGAAGCCGAACAGGCGATCCTGGGCGCCATCCTCGCCGACTCGTCGGTGATGGCGGTCGCGGTGCCGATCCTTCGGGAAGAGGACTTCTCCACCGACGACCACCGGCGCATCTATCACGCGATGCTCGATCTCTTCCTCCACTCCTCCGAGATCGACGTGCTCACGTTGAAGGAGCAGCTCTCGACGGGCGCCGGTCAGCGGATCAGCAGCGCCTACCTGACGTCCCTGATGGACGCCGTGCCCGACGTGGGCAACGTCGAGCACTACGCCAGGATCGTCAAGGAGAAGTCGACGTTGCGCCGGCTGATCTTCGCCGGGCGGCGGGCGGTCGAGCACGGGCTCGCGCAGGAGAAGGGGGCCGAGGAGCTGCTCGGGGAGATCACCGGCGAAATCTTCTCGATCGCCGACGACTCCGTGCGAGAGGCGTTCACCCAGATCGGGCAAGTCGTCAAGCACAACCTGGAGGTGATCGAGCAGGCCCGCAACCGGCAGGGAATGCTGTCGGGCTTGGCGACGGGCTACACGGAGCTCGACCGCATGACGTCGGGCTTCCAAGCGACCGATCTGATCATTCTGGCGGCGCGGCCGTCGGTGGGAAAGACGTCCCTGGCGCTCAACATCGCCCAGCACGTCGCCTTGCGCGAGGGAAAGGCGGTCGGCTTCTTCTCGCTGGAAATGTCCAAGGAGCAGCTCGGCTTCCGCGTTCTCTGCTCGGAGGCGGACGTGGACGCGAAGAAGGTCCGCGACGGGTACGCTTCGAAGGAAGCGATCGGCAGGCTCGTGCTGGCCCAGACGAAGATCGCGGGCGCGAAGTTCTACGTCGATGATCAGGGGGCGCTGTCCGTCCCGACGATGCGGGCGAAGGCCCAGCGGTTGAAACGAGAGGCGGGCCTGGACGTTCTGATCGTGGACTACCTTCAGCTGATGGCCGGCCACGGCCGCTTCGACAACCGCACGCAGGAAGTCTCCCAGATCTCTCGCGGGCTCAAGCTGCTGGCCAAGGAGCTCCACGTTCCGATCCTCGCGCTCTCGCAGCTCTCCCGTCAGCCGGAATCGCGCAAAGGGGATCAGAAAAAGCCGCAGCTGGCCGACCTGCGCGATTCCGGCTGCCTCACCGGCGATACTCGAATCCTCCGCTCGGACACGGGAGAGGAAGTGACGATTCGGGATCTCGTGGAGCGTCGAGAGCAAGACGTTCCGGTCTGGACTCTTGACGAGACCCTCAGGCTCGTTCCGGGCAGGATGACGCGTGCGTTCCCGAGTGGAACGAAGGCGGTGTTCCGATTGCAGCTGGCCTCGGGGCGGACGCTGCGCGCAAGCGCGAACCATCCGTTCCTGACACTGGAGGGCTGGCGCCCTCTCGAGAAGCTCACCGTGGGCGATCGGCTGGCGACGCCTCGTCGCGTTCCCGAGCCGTACACCAACGTCGAATGGCCCGACGCGGAAGTTGTTTTGCTAGCCCACCTGCTCGGAGACGGATGTTTTGTGTCACGCCGACCTATCCACTACACGAGCGCTGATCCGTCGAACTTGCAAGCGGTCGAGGACGCATCCCGACACTTCGGAGTGACGCCGCGTCGGGTCGCGCAGGAGAGATGGTGGCACATCTATCTGCCGTCGCCGTTTCGTCTGGCCCGCGGCCGCCGAAACCCGATCGCGACCTGGCTCGACAGATTCGGCCTTTACGGCCGTCGCAGCTACGAGAAATTCATTCCACCGCAGGTTGCTACTCTGTCGAAGCCTCAGCTCGCCCTGTTCCTCCGGCACCTCTGGGCGACCGATGGTTGCGTTCATCTTGGCTCAGACCAGGCCCGCATCTATTACGAATCGACCAGCCGGCGCATGATCGACGATCTCCACCAGCTGTTGCTGCGGTTCGGCATCGTGGGTCGCATCAAGGAAAATCAGAAGGGTGAGTATCGCCGTTGCTATCAGCTACACATCACAGAAGCCGAAAACCAGCGAACATTCGTGCACGACATCGGTGCCTTCGGCGAGCGCGGCGAGCGGGTCAAGAGCGTCTCAAGGTTCTTGAACTCCGTCGTAGCGAACACAGACGTGGACACCGTGCCCCTGGAGGTGTGGGGCGGCGTGCGTGGCGCGATGAGGAAGAGAGGCGTGAATGGGCGAGCTCTCGCGACGGCGCTCGGCCTCGCCTACAACGGAAGCGCGTTCTACCAAACGGCGGCACCGAGTCGGGGTCGAATCGGCGCGGTCGGCACTGTGCTGGAGGATCCGAGGCTGCAAATCATTTCCGAGTCGGACGTTTTCTGGGACGCGATTGTTGGAATCGACGTTCTCGGCGAGGAGCCCGTTTTCGATGGCTGCGTGCCCGGCACGCACAACTTCGTCGCTAACGGTATCGTGGCCCACAACTCCATCGAACAAGATGCGGACCTCGTCATCTTTCTGTACCGCGAGGAGCTCTACGATCGAAACACAGAGCGCAAGGGAATCGCCGACGTGATCATCTCGAAGCAACGCAACGGGCCCACGGGCGAGTTCCCGTTGGTCTTCCTTCCCGATCACATGACTTTCGCCAATTACGCCGGCCCGGCCACCGCGCCCGGAGAGCCGTTCTGATGGGAGCGGAGAAGGGGCGAAGCAGATGAGAGTCGAAGACGTGTGGGAGACGGCGCCGGGGGACGATCCGCGGGAGGCGACTCGCCGCCTCGGTCATGGCACGGCGTCCGGGAAGGTCGCGCAGCTTTTGCGCTCACGGGAGATGCGCGTGCTCCCCGAACCGACGACGTATCGCCTGCAGGGCCGCGTCCATCCGCTCACCCGAATGGTCCTGGCTCTCAAAGCCGCCGTCCGGAGAAGCTGCTGACGTTTCCGGGCTCGGAATCTTTCGCGCCGCTCGACGAGCAACGCCCTTCCCGGCCGACCAAGGCGGTCATCGATCTCTCCGCCCTCGCGGCCAACTACGCCTATCTGCAGGAGCTCGCCGGCGCCGCCGCGGTGATCCCGGTCGTCAAGGCGGACGCCTACGGCCACGGGGCCGTGCCGTCCGCCCGAAGGCTCGAGGCGGAGGGGGCAACCTGTTTTGGGGTCGCGATCGCCGAGGAAGGCCTGGAACTGCGCCGCGGGGGAATTCGGTCGGAGATCCTGCTGCTGAACTTCTCCGATCCGCGGGACGCGCCGCTGCACGCCTCCTACGGTCTGACGCCGACCCTGTACGACCTTTCCCAGGCGCGCGGATACGCGGAGGTGACGCGAGGGTGGCGTCGCCCGCTCCCCGTCCACCTGAAGATCGACACCGGCATGGGCCGCCTGGGGATTCGACCCGAGGAGCTTTCCGCGGCCGCCGATCTGCTCGCCCGGGCCAAGGGCATTCAGTTACGGGGAACGTTCACTCAGCTCGCCAGGGCAGATGAGCGGGAGGAGGCCCCGACAGAGAAGCAGCTGGACACCTTCCGGGATTGCCTCGCGCTGTTATCGGCTGCCGGCATCGATCCGGGGCTGGTCCACGCGGCCAACTCGGCTGCGCTGCTCCAGCACTCGAGCTCGATCCTCCAGGCCGTGCGTCCGGGGCTCGCGCTCTATGGAATTCCCCCGGCGCAGCAGATCGATCCCGGCCGGCTGCGGCCGGTCATGAGCCTGGAAACTCGTGTGCTCGCCGTCAAACGGGTCCCGTCCGGAACACCGCTCGGCTACGGAGGGCGTTTCGTTACGGCCCGGCCCTCGACGATTGCGGCTCTCCCGATCGGCTATCATGACGGCGTTCGACGCTCCTTTTCCGATCGCGTTTCCGTACTCTTGCAGGGGGAGAAGGCGCCCATCGTCGGCGCCGTCAGCATGGACTTGACGCTCGTCGACGCAACGGAGTGCGGCGCGCAGCCGGGAGACCGCGTGGTGATTCTCGGCACCGACGCGCGGCGAGAAGTGACCGCCTGGGAGCTCGCGCTCGCCGCGGGCACTCTTCCGTATGAGATCGTCTGCGGAATCGGCTCGCGCGTTCCCCGGGTGTACGTGTAGGTCGGCACCATGGTCAGATTCTTCGAGTCGATCGGCCGCGTCGTGCTCCGGGTCTTCGAGCAATTCGGGCGTTTCTTCCAGATGCTCGGGCTCACCGCGGCCTGGACGGTGCGCCCTCCCTACGACGTGCCCGAGCTGATGCGCCAGATGGTGCGGGTCGGGTTCGATTCGATTCCCGTCGTCGTCGTTACGACGCTCTTCACCGGCATGGTGCTGGCCCTCCAGACCTTCAACGGATTCGCGCGGTTCCACGCGGAGAATCTCGTGGGCAGCGTGGTGGCGCTCTCTTTGACTCGGGAACTGGCGCCGGTCTTGGTGGCGCTCATGGTCACCGGTCGCGTCGGCAGCGCGATGGCGGCCGAGCTCGGAAGCATGCGGGTGACCGAGCAGATCGACGCCTTGACGTCGCTCGGCACGGAGCCGGTGCAGTATCTGATCGTTCCTCGAGTCGTGGCCGCGATCGCGATGATGCCGCTCTTAGTCGTCCTCGGAGATGCGGTCGGGATGTACGGGGGGTATCTCGTCGCCGTTCAGCTGCTGGGCGCCAACCCGGTGTCCTACGTCGACAACTCCTTTCAGTTCCTCCACGTGAAGGAAGACGTCGTGTCCGGGCTGATCAAGGCCGCGGCCTTCGGGCTGATCTTCTCCTTGATCGCCTGTGTGCGAGGGTACGATACGACCGGCGGGGCCGAGGGCGTCGGCCGCTCGACCACACGAGCCGTCGTCTCGGGAAGCCTCACCGTGCTCGTGGCCGACTTTTTCTTGACGAAGTTGCTGTATTGAACGGAGTCCGGAAGCGATGACCGCCGAGCCGCTGCCCGCCGCCGATTCCGCCTCGAAGCTCGAGGCACACGATCTTCACAAGTCCTTCGGCCCGAAGGTCGTCCTGGACGGCGTCTCTTTCTCGGTCGCTTCCGGAGAGTCGCTGGTCATCGTCGGGCCGTCGGGAACGGGCAAAAGCGTCCTGCTCAAGCACCTGATCGGCTTGATCCCTCCCGACTCCGGCCAGGTTTTCGTCGATGGCCAGGATTTCTGGTCGCTCGACTCCCTTGCGCAAAGAGACGTTCGCAAGAAATTCGGCATGTCCTTTCAGGAGGGGGCCCTCTTCGATTCCATGAGCGTCTTCGACAATGTGGCCTTTCCTCTGCGACGGTCGGGACGGCGCCCGGCAGAGGTCCGCGACCGCGTGAAGGAGTGCCTCGACATCGTCCGCCTGGCCGGTGTCGAGGAAAAGCGCCCCTCGGAGTTGTCGGGCGGCATGCGACGCCGCGTCGGATTCGCCAGGGCCATCGCGCATGAACCCGAGATCCTGCTCTTCGACGAGCCGAACACGGGGCTCGATCCGATCCTGACCGACGTGATCGACGAGGTGATCATGGAAATCCGCGAACGCCTTTCCGCGACGATCGTCACGATCACGCACCACATGCCGAGCGCTCGCAAAATCGGAGACCGGGTCGCTCTCTTGTTCGGAGGGAAGATTCTTTATGAGGCGTCGCCGGAGGAATTCCTTCGGTCGACGGACCCGGCGGTCAAGCAGTTCGTCGAGGGAAAAGCTCAAGGTCCGCTGACGGTGGAGGGGCAGACGGCGGGTCGGCAAAGGGCTGAGGAGGGAGCATGAGCGCAGCGGCAAAAGTCGGTGCTTTTTTCGTGATCGCCCTGGTGCTGGCGGGGCTGCTCATCTGGCGAATCGAAGACTTGCGGATCGGCCGGGGAAAGGCCCAACGCATTTCGGTCGAGTTCAAGGACGTCGCCGGGCTCGACGCGAAATCGACCGTGCGGGTCGCCGGCGTTCGGGTCGGAAAGGTGAAGCGCATCCGGATCGACAAGTCCACAGGCCAGGCTGTCGTGGACATGGACATCGACGCGGATGTGGATCTGCGCCAGGGCGCGTCGGCCTCCATCGCGAACCTCGGCCTCCTCGGTGAGAAGTACGTCGAGTTGATCCCCGGTCCCGTGGGATCGCCCGCTCTGCCCGAAGGGACGACCCTGCGCGGAGACGTGCCGGTGAGCTTCGACCAGATCACGAGGCTCGCCCGGGATATCGAGGTCGACATCAAAGGGATCAGCAAGAACTTGAACGAGTCCCTGGGAGGACCCCAGGGAGAGGAACGGTTGAAGACGATCGTCGAGAACGTGCGCGTGATCACCGACGACCTGCGCGTTCTGGTCGCTTCCAACCGCGGCAACGTCGACACGACGATCGGCAACTTCAAGGAGTTCTCCGCCGCGATGATTCAGCTGGTGGACCGGATCGACCGTTTAGTCGAGTCCAACCAGGCCAACGTCACGCAGGGGATCGCGAACATCCGCGAGATCTCCCAGAAGCTCGAGACGACGGCCGACAACTTGAACGACATCACGGGTCGCATCAAGGAAGGCAAGGGCACCGTCGGCAAGCTGATCGAGAGCGATGAGACCCACAAGAACCTGAATGACGCCCTCGTGGCGGTCAAGGAGGGCGTGAGCGGGCTCAACAAGGCGCTCGGAGCCGCCGGAAAAATCAAGCTCGACCTGGGAATGCGCGCCGAGTATCTGTCGCGCGGCGTCGACGGGAACAACGGGAAGGGCTACTTGACCGTCAACATCAACAAGGAGAATTCGCCACAGTTCTACCAGCTGGAACTGTCGACGCAGCCACTCGGCAGAAGAGTCCGGACCATCACGACGAACACCACCACGTTCCCCGACGGTCATCGGGAGGTGACGACGACCGACGCCGAGCAGCTCAAGGACGAGTTCGCCATCACGGCCCTCTTCGGCTACAACTACGGGAACCTGACCGGGAGGGCCGGGATCATCGAATCGCGCGGAGGCGCGGCGATCGACTACCGGCTGATGCGGGACCGTTTGCGGTTCACGGGCGAGCTCTTCGACTTCTCGCGGCCGGACTTTGCGGCACACGGTAAAGTTTCCGCCCGCTACTACTTTTCGCCGTCCGTCTACGTGACGGGGGGTTGGGATGATTTTCTGAATCACAGCCGTCGCGCCGACTCCCTCTTCATGGGCGCGGGCATCCGCTGGACCGACGACGAGATCAAGTATCTGTTGAGCAGCGCGCCCAGACCGTGAGAAATGTGAGACGTGAGACGTGAGACGTAAGACGTAGGACGAATCACACGGCCGGACCGATGCCAGCCCTCTGGGTTCTCTTCTCACGTCTCACGTCTTACGTCTTACGATCCCTCCGTGCGCGCTAAGTTCTCCACTGTCTTTGCCTGCCAGTCCTGCGGTGCGGTCTCGCCCAAGTGGCTGGGCCGGTGCCCGGAATGCGGCGAATGGAACAGTTATGTCGAAGAGGTGCGCGGCGAAAGGCAGGCCGCGGCTGCATCCGCGTCGACGGCCGCTCCGCTTTCCGACGTGGGCACGGTGGCGGCGGACTCGCGGATCTCGACGGCTCTTCCGGGCCTCGACCGGGTGCTGGGCGGAGGCCTCGTGCCGGGCTCGCTCGTGTTGCTCGGAGGGGAGCCGGGGATAGGAAAGTCGACGCTGCTTCTTCAGGCCGCGCAGGGCGTCGCGGCGCACGGCGGCGAAGTCCTCTACGCGACGGGGGAAGAGTCGGCCGGGCAGGTCAAGATGCGAGCCGACCGTCTTTCGATCCGGCAGGACCGGTTGCTCGTGCTGGCCGAGACCGAGGTCTCCGCGGTCGTCGCGGAGGCGGAGGCTCGGCGGCCGGCGCTCTTGGTGGTCGATTCGATTCAGGCCGTCCGCGATTCCACCCTCTCCTCGGCTGCCGGGACGGTCTCGCAGGTTCGGGAATCGGCGGCAGTTCTCGTGCGATATGCCAAGGCTCGGGGCGTGCCGGTCGTCTTGATCGGTCACGTGACCAAGGACGGAAGCCTCGCCGGGCCGAAGTCGCTCGAGCACTTGGTCGACGCCGTCATCTCGATCGAAGGGGAGCGCAGCTCCTCGCGCCGACTCCTGCGCGCGAGCAAGAACCGATTTGGCCCCGTCGATGAGCTTGCGCTCTACGAGATGACCGGAGAGGGCCTGTGCGAGGTGCCCAACGCCTCGGCTGCGCTTCTGGCCGAGCGGCGCAAGGGCTCGCCGGGCAGCGCGGTGACGGCCGCTCGGGAAGGATCGCGATCTCTCCTGCTCGAGATCCAGGCCCTCGTCGGTCCTTCCACGGCCGGGTCGCCTCGGCGCGTGGCCGTCGGAGTGGATTCCAGCCGCCTGGCTCTGCTGCTCGCCGTGCTCGAAGGAGCGGGCCTCTCTCTCTCGACTCGCGAGGTCTTCGTCTCCTGCGCGGGAGGCCTGGAGGCGCGGGAGCCGGCGGTCGACCTGGCGGTCGTGGCGGCTCTCGCCTCCTCGGCGCGCGGCGTCGCGCTGCCGGAGGATGCCGTGTTCTTCGGCGAGATCGGTCTTCTGGGGGAGGTTCGGGTGGTGCCCGCCGCCGTGGCCCGCCTGAAGGAGTCCGCCGCGATGGGCTTTAGGACCGTGTTCCTGCCCGCGGGCAACGCGGGCGACGGCGCAGGCTTTGCCGATCTCGATCTGATTCCTGTCGATCGAGTTCGAGAATTCTTGACGGAATGTCTAAAGTCTAAGGTCTAAGGTCTAAGGTCTAAGGTCGAAACCTTCGAACAGTGAACTTTAGACTTTAGACTTTAGACCTTTGACCCTGGACTCACTCATCCAGCGTCAGCACCAGGCGCGACGGGGCCGGTCCCAGCTCTTCGGGCGGATAAGGAGTCAAAAGGGTCACCTGTCCGCGGCCGATCTTCGAAAGTTCGACGGACTCCCGATCGAGGAGTCGGCGCTCGGCCACATGATACCGGCGCAGGCCGAAGGGAGTGCGCATCTGGACGGAATCGCCCAGGCGGAGTCTGGCGAGCCGGTCGGCCGCCTTGCCGCGAGACACCGCGATGACCGCGCCTGCCGAGCGGCCGGGCAGCATGGTTGAGGGAACATGACCGGCGCCTTGCGCGAGCGTGGCCGGGCCGATTCCCTCGTAGACGGGTGCGTCGAGGCCGACGCGGGCCGCGGAGAGACGGCCGACCAGATCTCCCTCCGCGAGACCCGCGAAGGGCAACGGGTCCTGCGTCGGCGTGCGGCGTGAAAGGCTGCCGTACAGACCTTCGGCTGCATTCGCGGCCGCGAGAATCCCGCAGGCCAGCACGACGGCTGTCAGCGCTCGGCCCAGACGCAGAGAAAGGAATCGCATGATTTCAATGGGAGGGCCCGGCCCGCGTCGAGCGCGGATCGGGCCCGCTCACTTTGGAGCTAGCGAGTCTTCCTCGCGACCAACCCGAATCCGATCAGCGCCAGGCCGGCCAGCGCCACCCGAGGGGCGGCAGAGCCGGTCTGCGGAAGCGTCGCGGGGGCCGCGGGCGCGGACGTCGTTGCCGGCGGCTCATAAGTGCGCGCCGGAGCCGTGCTCGAATAGGTCGACGTCTCACGCGAGGTCTCGGCGACGGGCGCCGGCGGGGGAGCCGGAGCGGAGCTCGTCGAGGCCGTCGCCGACGGAACCGTCACGAAGTTGACTTCCTTGCGGTCGATGATCTCGCCGCTGATGTTCTTGGCGACGACGGCGATCTTGTGCGAGCCGCTCGGCACGCTGTCGATCGTCGCGACGTTGGACTCGCCGGACTTCAAGGACTGCTGTAGCTTGTTGTCCAGGAACACGTCGAAGATCGCGTGGGGAAAATTCGGCTCTCCGAAACGCGTTCCTCCTCCGGTGCCGAAGATCTGCCGGTTGTAGTCGACGGTGACGCGGACGGACGTGCCCGTCAGCGTCGCGCCTTCGGCAGGCTCCGTCAGCCGCAGGCGCAGATCGTTCTTCGTCGGCGCCGCGGTGTTCTTGTCGGCGTTCTGAGCGATGCCCACCGCGGCCACGGCCACGAACGCGCACAGACCCAAAATTGCGGAAAGTCTCTGTTTCATGGGTTTCCTCCTGATTTCGCTGCGCCGCAACGGCGCCAGCCCCTCTGGGTACAAGGGCCGTGCCAAGGGTGGCTCGATCCCTCGGCCCCTTAGTCTAAGCGGCTCTCCCGTAAGGGGTTGCAGAACTAAGCGTTCGGGACGAACTCCGGCATCGACCCTGTTAACACGCGATAGGCCTCGAGGTATTTCTCCCGGGTGGTGCGCACGACCCCCTCCGGCAGGCGGGGGGCGGGGGGCCTTTTGTTCCATCCGGTCGATTCGAGCCAATCACGAACGAACTGCTTGTCGAAGGAGGCCGGGCTTTTGCCGGGTGTGTAGTGGCGGGCGTCCCAGTAGCGCGAGGAATCGGAGGTAAATGCTTCATCGATCCAGATGATCTGGCCGTCTCGCCGCCCGAACTCCAGTTTCGTGTCGGCCAGGATCAAGCCGCGCGTCTGCGCGTAAGCGTTGGCCCGGTTGTACAGGTCGAGGGTCAGATCGCGCAGGCGCTCGGCTTCCTCCCGGCCGATCGCCGACGCCATGAAATCAAAGCTCACGTTCTCGTCGTGCCCTCTGTCGTTTTTCGTGGCAGGGGTGAAGATCGGCTCCGAAAGCGGGGCGGCTTCGACCAGGCCCTCCGGCAGGCGGATTCCGCAGACTCGGTGCGTTTCCTTGTACTCCTTCCATCCCGAGCCCGCGAGGTACCCGCGGGCCACGCATTCGAACGGGATGACCTCGGTCTTCTGGACGAGGACCGACCGGCCTTCCAGGATGGCTCGATCCGGTGCGAGGCTCTCGGGGAAACGATCGACGCGCGTTTCGAGGAGATGATTTTGAATATCAGGAAATTTCGCGAACCAGAAGTTGGAGAGTTGGGTTAAGACTTTCCCCTTGTCGGGAATGCCCGGGGAGAGGACGCAGTCGAAAGCGGAGATGCGATCGCTCGACACTAAGAGCAGCGAATCGCCGAGGTCGTAGAGCTCGCGGACCTTTCCCCGGCGCGAGAGACGAGCTCCGGACAGGTGGGCCTCCATCAAGGCTTGCATCGGGGCGCAACTTAGCACGGCCTCGGGCCGCCGCGCATCGTCTGCTATTGTGTGCCGCCATGCGCGTGGAGGTCCGAGACACCCTGCCGCGGTCTCGCGGTCGGCTGACAATCGCCTTTCTCCCCGAAGGTTCCGACCCCGCGGCAGCGGCTGCCGCGAGCGTTCGGCGAGCGCTGCGGGAGGCCTGCCGGTCGAGTGGCTTTCGAGGACGGGAAAAGGAGATCGCCGGCACGCGCATGCCCTCCGGCGCGTGGACGCTGGTCGGTCTGGGCCGGCCGCCCATTTCCGCCGGGAAGCTGCGGCGCGCGGTGCGCCAGGCGATCCGGGTGGCCCTAAGGGGCGGGCGCGACGAGCTGACCCTCGTTTTCGGAGAAGGAATCGCTCCGGAATTGTTGCGGATGCTCGTGCGGGAGATCGCCCAGGCGGACTACTTTTTTGAACGGTACAAGTCCCGCAAGACTCGTCTGCCCAACAACCCCTCGACTTACGTGATCGCCCCTGATTCCTCGGACGCACGCACCCTGGCCGCTCTGGCCCGCGATGCGCAGATCCTCATCGAGCCGGTCGCCTGGGCGCGGGACCTCGGCAACACGCCGGGAAATGATCTGGGACCGGCGGACTTCGCGCGCGAGGCGAGGAAGATGGCGCGCCGTGCCGGCCTTCGGGTCTCGATGCTCGGCAAACGGGAGATTCAGAGGGAGAAAATGGGCGGGCTTCTCGCGGTCAGCGCCGGCAGCACCCGCCCTCCGGTCTTCGCGATCGGCGAATACCGCCCGCGGCGCTCCCGCGGAACCGCCGTCCTCGTGGGCAAGGGGATTACGTTTGACTCGGGAGGGATCTCGATCAAACCCGCGCCGTCCATGGGGGAGATGAAGTACGACATGATGGGCGCCGCAACGGTCTTTGCATGCCTGGCCTCCGCAAAGCGTCTGGCGTTGCCCGTTCGGGTCGTTGCCCTGGCTCCGCTGACGGAGAACATGCCGGGCGGCTCGGCGACACGGCCCGGCGACATTCTCCGGATGCGCTCCGGCAAGACGGTCGAGGTGGACAACACCGACGCGGAGGGGAGACTGATTCTGGCCGATGCCCTCTCCTATGCCGAGAAGTTTCGCCCCGACGTGCTTCTCGACTTCGCAACGCTCACCGGTGCGGCGATCGTGGCTCTGGGCCACGAATGTGCCGGCCTGATGACCCCCGATGACGACCTGGCGCAAGAGCTTCTCGACGCGGGGTCGTCGACCGGTGAGCGCCTCTGGCGACTGCCGCTCTGGGACGACTACAGAGAGAACCTGAAGTCGGAGTGGGCCGACATGAAGAACACTGGCGGTCGCGCTGCGGGAACGATCAACGCGGGGGTCTTTCTCAAGGAGTTCGTTCCGGACGGAGTCCCTTGGGCGCACATCGACATCGCCGGCGTCGCCCATTTCGAAAAGGGGCACGCCGGATACGACGCCGGCGCGACCGGTTTCGGAGTCGCGCTCACGATGGAGTTTTTACGAAAGAGGTTTAAGGTCTAAGGTCTAAGGTCTAAGGTTCATAACAGAGACGCCGTTCAAACTTAGACGTTAGACTTTAGACCTTAGACTCATTCCACCTCACTTCTCCTCTCCGCCGAAGAGTTCCTGCGCACACAGCGCGAGCCCGGCGGTCGCGGTCACGAGTGCCATCACCTGCGGCGCGAGCGTGAGCAAGAGCGATTGGCGGGACACATAGACGGCGTCGGCGGCCACGACGGGCACACTCACGACGAGGAAGGCTCCGGCATAGACCCAGAAGGCCCACTTTTCTCCGCGGCGCAGAGGGCCGGCCGCGATCACGGCGAGCAGGAGCGAAAGGCTGCCTAGCCCGAGCGCGCCCGCGAACAGGTGCCGGCCCAGCGGGGAACCCAGCGTCACGCGGGGCCGCAGCCCCACGAGGAAAGCCACCGGCAGGACTCCTAGAGCCGCGAGCGTCGAGAGCGCCGATCCAAGCCAGAGCAGCGGACGGCGGGAGCCTTCCCCCTCGTCCGTCATGCGGCGGGGACGGGCAGTGCCGCGAGGCATCCGCGTTTGACTGCGCAAAATCGCTTTGCTACGGTCCTGCCCGCCATATGCCTCTCCGTCAATTCTCGATCGGTCCGATCGGTGAAGAAGTTTATCCCCGCTTCGTCGCGGAGCTGGCCGAGCACTTAGACGACCGTGCGCTCGACCGCAGCCTCGTCGTGCGCGACGCCCTCTCGAATCTCTACCTGGGCCGTCCCTTCGACGAGAGCCTGATTACGGACCGGCGGGTGCCGCTCGGAATGAAAACGCTCGTCGCGACCTTCGATCCGCGAAACGCGACGATGGAGGCCGAGTATTACCGGGAGCTCGATCTGGAAAAGTGGAAACGGGTCAAGCCTCTTCTCTGGTTCTGGCAAATGTTCGATCACTCGCCGGTCGGCCGCAACGTCCGACTCGGGACCCAGGTTCGGGCGATGCTGGCCCCCCGAGTCTTCCGGCGCTGCGGTGAGCGCGTGCGCATCTTCCACGAAGTCGAGTTTTCTTTCGGATACAACCTCTCTGTAGGCAACGGAGTCACGATTCATCGCAATGTGCTGATCGACGATCGCGGCGAGGTCGAGCTCGGAGACGACGTTTCGATCTCTGACTACGCCAACATCTACTCCCACAGCCACGCGGTCGAGGATATCCAGAACGTCACGCTGGGCAAGACCGTGATCGGGGACCGAGCCCGCGTCACCTACCACGCGACGGTGCTCTCGGGCGTGACCGTCGGGCCGGATGCGATCGTCGGCTCGATGGGGCTGACCTCCAAGCCCGTACCGGCGAGGGCGATCGTGGCCGGCATCCCGGCCAAGCCGATTGGAGAGGTGAAGAAGTAGTTTTCAGTGATCAGTTGTCAGTTATCAGTTCAAGATGGGCAACTGAGAACTGAAAACTGAAAACGGACGACTCGGCGCATGTTCCAGCTCGTCGCCTTCGACCTTTATGGCACGCTCCTCGACATCGGCGGGCTCGCTGCGAGGATGGAGCCGCTGGTGGGGAAGACCGCTCCCGATCTCTTGGCCCGTTGGAGGAAGGAACAGGTCGAGAGGAGCTGGGTATGCAACCGGAGAGGCCATTACGAGCCCTGGGATCGGGTCACGGCGGCCGCGCTCGAAGCGTCGGCGCCGCAGCTGTCCCCGGCGCTTCGGACGCAACTCGGAGAGCTCTGGTCGACCGTACCGGCCTACGCCGATGCCGGAAGGACCCTTTCGGAGATCCGGCACAGAGGAGCCCGTTGCGCGGTCCTCTCCAACGGAACGCGCGCGATGATCGAGAGCGCCCTCGAAGCCGCCGGCCTCGAGGTGGATCGGATCCTTTCGGCCGACGATGTCGGGGTCTACAAGACGGATCCTCGCGTCTATGCGCTCTTAGACGGTGAAGCTTCGCGGGAGGCGACGCTCTTCGTCAGCTCCAACGGGTGGGACGCCGAAGGGGCGCGCCTCGACGGCCGAACGGTCGCGTGGATCGATCGGGGCGGGGAGCCTCCGGGAACTCCACCGACATATCGTCTGAGTTCTCTCGCTGAAGTGATAAGTCTTCTTTAGCCAGGCAGGCTTGAGTTGTCCGTGATCAGTGATCAGTGATCAGTTTTCAGTTCAAGGCGGGAACTGAGAACTGAAAACTGACAACTGATAACTTTCCCCCGTGCTCCGCCGCCTCACGGTCAAGAACCTGGCCATCGTCGAGGATCTGACGCTCGATCTCTCGGAGGGCCTGACGGTGATCACCGGGGAGACCGGCGCGGGCAAGTCGATCCTCGTGGACGCCCTGACGCTCCTGGCAGGAGGGAGGGGCTCGTCCGAGCTCGTGCGCGAGGGGGCCGAGAAACTCCTCGTGGCGGCCGAGTTCGACACGGACAGCGCGTCCCGCGCCGTGCTGGAGGAAGCGGGCCTCCCGGTTTCCTCGACGATCCTGGTGCGGAGGGAATTCTCGGCCGACGGGCGAGGACGCGCCTTCATCGAGGACGAGCCGGCACCCGTTCGCACACTCGCCCGGCTGGGCGAACGGCTCCTGGCCATCCAGGGTCAGAACTCCGAGCAGGAGCTGGCCGATCGGCACGCCGCCGTCGATCTGCTCGACGCCTTCGCGGGTGCCGACGAGCCGCGGCAGGCCACGGCGGATTCCGCGCGTGCCTGGGGGGCGGCCCGGGAGGCGCTCGAGTTGCTCGATCAGTCGCGGCGCGACCGCGTTGCGCGCCTCGACACGATCCGATTCCAGATCCGGGAGATCGAGGAGGCCGCTCCGGACGGCCGAGAGCAGGAAGAGATCACCGCCGAGCGGGACCGCCTCCTCCATGCGGACCGAATCCGGCGCGCGGGTCAGGCTGCCCTCGAGGCTCTGTCGGAAGGGGAGGGCTCGGCGGCGGATCGGCTCGGGGAGACCGTCCGGGCGTTTTCGGAGCTCGCCTCGATCGATCCACGAGAACGGGCGGGGCTCGAGGAGGCGGAAGAGCTCAAGCGGCGCATCGCGGATCTGGCAGCCCTGGCGCGCGATGGGGCCGCCTGTGTCGAGAGCGACCCGGAGCGGCTGACAGCGATCGAGACCAGACTCGAGAAGCTCGCCCGTTTAAAGCGCAAGTACGGAGTCTCGCCAGCCGAGGCGTTGGAGCTGCTCGGGAGGCTCCAGGCGGAACAAGACGAGCTTTCCAACTTCGAGGACGCCCTCGAGCGCCGGCGGGCGGAGGAGGCGCACGCGAAAGAGATCTATCTCGCGGCGGCCCGAACGCTTTCGAAGAAGAGGGAGGCCGCGGCGCCCCGCTTCTCGACGGCGATCCAGAAGGAGCTGGCCGGCCTCGCGATGGAGAAGGCGAAGCTACGGGTGGCGCTCACTTCGGTCGAGGAATCCCCGCGGCCGGACGGCCTCGAAACGGCAGCCTTGCTCTTCGCGCCCAATCCGGGCGAGGCCGAGAAACCGCTCGAGAAGATTGCTTCGGGAGGCGAGCTCTCGAGGCTGCAGCTCGCGATCCGTTCTGTCGCGGCGGGGAAGACGCGAGGAGGACGCACGCTCATCTTCGACGAGGTCGACGCCGGAATCGGCGGACGAACCGCGGAAGTGGTCGGCCGGAAGCTGCGCCTGCTCGCGCGGCACGACCAGGTGCTCTGCGTCACACACGTGCCGCAAATCGCGGTGTTGGCCTCCCGCCATTTCCGCGCGGAGAAGAGCGAGCGGCGCGGGCGAACGGTCGCCGCCGTGCGGGAACTGACCGGGGCGGACCGCGTCGCGGAGATCGCGAGAATGCTCGCCGGGGAAATAGTTCCGGAGACGGCGATCAAGCATGCGCGCGCGTTGCTCGCGGCGGCGGCGGAATGAGAAAGAATTGATTCATTGATTCATTTGTTGATTGGTTGATTGACTCGTGCGACGTCCGAGTCAATCCAACAATGAGTCAATGAATCAATGAATCAATGATTCAATGAATCAATTCTCCATGGACACCAACAATCGTTACTCCAGGTCCATCCTCTTTCCCGGCATCGGGGAGGCGGGCCAGCGGCGCATCGGTTCCTATTCGATCGCCTTCGTGGGAATCGGCGCCGTCGGCTCAGCGGCGGCCGAGATCGCGGCCCGCGCCGGAGTCGGGCGGATGACGGTCATCGACCGGGACGTCGTCGAGGACTCGAACCTCTCGCGCCAATTCCTCTTCGACTCAGAGGACGCGGCAAGGGTCGCGCCGAAGGCCGACGCCGCGGCACGCCGATTGTCCGCGATCGCGCCCGGCCTCGAGGTCACCGCCCGGATCGTGGACCTGGAACACAGGAACGCGCGCGAGCTTCTCGCCGGCCACGACCTCGTGTTCGACGGATCCGACAATTTCGAGACACGCCTGCTCGCCTCGGATGCCGCGCGAGCTCTCGGGGTCCCCTCGATTTATGCCGCGTGCGTCGGACAGGAAGGGCTGGTTGCGGCTTCGGTTCCCGGAGAGACCCCCTGTCTGAGGTGCTACCTCGAGGCGCTGCCTCCGGCGGGATCGGGCCCCACCTGCGACACGGTCGGGGTCGTTCCGACTCTTCCCCCTCTGGTCGCATCGGTCGGAATGACGGAGGCGCTGAGGCTGGCCACGGGAGAGAAGTCCTCGCGAGGCGTGATCCTGCTCTCGGTGTGGAACGCGGGATTTCAGGCTCGCCGGCTTTTCGAACAGACCCGCCCGCGTTCGTCCTGTCCCGTTTGCGCCGGGAGCGCCTTTCCCGCACTCGACGGGGAGGGCGCCAGCGAAGTCGTCAAGCTCTGTGGACGGCACTCGGTGCAAGTGGCGCCTGCGGGCCGCCAGCGCCCGAACTTCGACGCTCTGGAAGCTCGCCTGGCGATGGTGGGCCGCATTCGGCGTTCCGAACATCTCTTGTCGGCCGACCTGGAGGATGTCTCGCTGACGATCTTCTCGGATGGAAGGTGCGTCGTGCGCGGCACGGGCGACGTGGCCCGCGCGCGGGGGCTCTACGACCGATACGTGGGAAGATGAGGACGTAGGATTTGTGTCGTAGGTCGTAGGCGTTCCAGCGTTGCCGGATCCCTACGACCCACGTCCTACGTCCTACGTCCTCAAACATGCGGCGTATCTCAATTGCCAGCCTGCTGGCTTCACCCGAAGAGCTCTCCGCTGCGCGCGATCTCCTGGCCGCCGGCGGCATTCTGGCCATCCCCACGGAGACCCACTACGGCCTGGCGGCAGATCCGTCCAGCGAATCGGGGGTCGAGCGGATCTTCGCGGCCAAGGGTCGAGACGACGGAAAGCCACTTCCGGTTCTCATCGGTGAGCGCGACCAGCTCGACCGGCTCGGAATCGACTCGAAGCGTAAAGACCTCGATCGATATTTTCGGATCTGGCCCGCCGCATTGACTGTCGTTCTCCCCGTGCGAGCGCCTCTGCCGGCATCGCGGGGAGCGCGGAGCCTGGGTGTGCGCCTGCCGGCCCTCGCCCGTCTGTGCGACCTGCTTTGCGCCCTCGGACCGGTCACCGGAACCAGCGCCAACCTCTCGGGAGAGCCTGCCCTGGACGACCCGTCGGCCGTCGAAGAGATCTTCGCCGGCTCGATCGACCTGGTCGTGGACGGGGGACCGACTCCCGGCGGACTCTCCTCGACTGTGCTCGACGCCACGCGGGAGCCGCCTGTGGTGTTGCGCGAAGGCCGCTATATCTGGCCGGTCCCCTGATGGGAGCCGCCGGCGAGGCATTCGACCAGGAGCGACTTTGAACTTTCAACTTTGAACCGATAGATTGCGTTGCCTCATGGGACTCCTGCTCGAATACTGCGGAAAGAAGCCTCACCTGGGCGAGCGCGTTTATCTCGCGCCCACGGCGTCGGTGATCGGAGACGTCGTCCTGGCCGACGACGTCTCGATCTGGTTCAACGCCGTCGTCCGCGGGGACTGCCACTTCATCCGCATCGGCGCACGCACCAACATTCAGGACAACTGTGCGATTCACGTCACGCAGGGAACGCATCCGACGGTGCTCGAGGAGGAAGTCACGCTGGGCCACGGCGCGATCGTCCATGGAGCGACCGTCCGGCGTGGCGCCCTGATCGGAATTCGCGCGACGGTCCTGGACGGCGCCGAGATCGGCGAGTCCGCCTTCGTGGGCGCCGGCGCTCTCGTCACACCCCGGACGGTCGTGCCCGCGCGTACGCTGTGGCTGGGCGCCCCGGCGCAACTGGCTCGGCAGCTTTCGGAGGCCGAGGTGGAAGACTTGAAGCACTTCCACTTGAACTACCTGGTCTACAAGCAGGAGTACTTCCGCGTCGAAGGGAAGTGGGCGCGTTGAAATACCGCGCCGTCAAGGGCACCCGCGACCTGCTGCCGCCCGAGAGCGAGCGCTTCGCCGCGGCGGAGGGGATCGCGCGCGCGGTCTTCTCCTCCTACGGCTACGGCGAAGTCCGCACGCCGGTCCTCGAGGCCACGGAGCTCTTCGCGCGGTCCGTTGGCGAAACGACCGACATCGTCCACAAGGAGATGTACACGTTTCCGGACCGCAAGGGCCGCTCCTTGACGATGCGCCCCGAGAACACCGCCGGCGTCGTCCGCGCGCTCGTCGAAAAGGGACTCCAGGACATGGCGCGCCCCATCCGGCTCTGGTACTGCGGCGAGCAGTTCCGCTACGAGCAGCCGCAGAAGGGCAGATTCCGGGAGTTCCGGCAGATCGGAGCCGAGCTTCTGGGTGTGGCCGGCCCGGAGGCGGACGCCGAGCTCCTCGCGATGCTGTTCGACTTCCTGCGGCGTTTGGGCTTTTCGGATCTCTCGGTCACCTTGAACTCCGTCCCCTCGCGAGAAGGGCGGCAGCGCTTCGCGGAAGCGGTGCGCGCGCACGTGAGTCTTGACGCCAAGCGTCTCGGCAACGACGACCGCCGCCGGCTGGAGGAAAACCCGCTGCGCCTCTTCGACTCCAAGGACGAGAAAACGCGCGAGGTCCTGAAGGACGCCCCGAAGAGCGGCGAGTTCCTCGACGACTCCTCGACGGCGCACTACGAGCGGTTGAAGCAGCTGCTCTCGGTGATGAAGATCCCGTTCACGGAAGACGCGTCTCTCGTGCGGGGACTCGACTACTACACGGTCACGGTCTTCGAGGTCGTCTCCCGCGACCTCGGCGCGCAGGATGCGATCCTCGGCGGAGGCCGCTACGACAACCTGGTCGCGGATCTGGGGGGCCCCGACATGCCGGCGATCGGTTTCGCAATCGGGGAGGACCGGCTGCTCGACGTCGCACCCGCCGATCCGCGCCCCTTGCGCGAGGTCTTCTTCGTCGTTCCGTTCTCGAAGGATCAGGTCCCTTACGCCCTGAAGGTTGCGCGGCGGATCCGCCGCCACACCCCCGAGGCCGTCGTGGATACGGACCTGACCGGTCGGGGGTTCAAGCGCGGATTCGCGCGCGCGGCGCAGGTTCTCGAAGACGCCTCCGGCGCCTACGCGTTTCGCGCCTCCGAGGTCCGAGTCGTCTCTCTCGGGCCGGAAGAGGAGGCGCTGGGAACCATGAAGATCAAGACGCTCTCGACCCGCGCCGAGGAGAGCCGGGACCTCTCTTCTCTCCCTCCGGAATCCGACCGATGAAACGCACACCCGCCGGCTCCCTGCGGGCGGCCGACGTCGGCCAGCGCGTCAAGCTTCAGGGATGGGTCGGGCGCCGCCGCGATCTGGGAGAGCTGATCTTCCTGACGATCCGCGACCGCAGCGGCACGGCCCAGGTCGTCTTCGATCGCGCGCGGTGCCCCTCCGAGGTGGTGGAACGCGCCGCCGAGGCGCGCAGCGAGGACGTCATCGAGATCGAAGGGGAAGTCCTTCTGCGCGGCGAGGGGCAGCGGCGAGCCGACTCCGCGACGGGCGACGTCGAACTGCTCGCGTCCCGGCTCGCTTTTCTCGCGCGCGCGGAAACGCCCCCCTTCACGATCGAGGACCGGACCAACGCGACCGAAGAGCTGCGGCTCGAGTATCGCTATCTGGACCTGCGCCGGCCCGCCATGCAGAAGAACATGATGCTGCGCGACGAGATCACGGCACGCATCCGAAAGGCCCTCCGCGACTGCGGGTTCCTGGAGATCGAGACGCCGATGCTGACCCGCTCGACGCCCGAGGGGGCGCGGGATTTCCTGGTCCCGTCCCGGCTCCATATGGGACTTTTTTACGCGATGCCGCAGTCGCCGCAGATCTTCAAACAGCTTTTGATGGTCGCGGGATTCGAACGCTACTTTCAGATCGCGCGCTGTTTCCGGGACGAGGATCTGCGGTCGGACCGCCAATACGAGTTCACGCAGATCGATCTGGAGATGTCCTTTCCCACGGAGGAGGACGTCTTCGAGGCGGTGGAGGGATTCCTGGCCGAGGCCTATGCCGCCATCGGCGTCGAAGCCGCGCGGCCCTTCCCCCGGTTGACTTACCGCGAGGCGCTGGACACCTACGGCACCGACCGGCCTGACCTGCGATTCGGATTGCCGCTGGCGGACCTGTCGGCGGCGGCGGCAGGAAGCGGGTTTGCTCCTTTCGAAGAAGCGCTCGCCGCCGGCGGCGCGGTGCGCGGATTGCGCGTGCCCGGAGGGGCGGATTTTTCCCGAAAGCGGCTGGACGACCTGGCGGACGAGGCCAAAAAACACGGAGCGAAGGGACTGGTCTGGATCAAGCGCGCGGAGGCGGAGGTCTCCTCACCCGCCAAGAAGAACCTCTCGCAGGAGTCTTTCGACCGCCTTCTGTCGGCGGCGCAAGTCGCGCCCGGGGATCTGCTTTTGATCGTGGCGGCATCAAGAGAAGCGTCCGCCGCCGCGCTCGGCGCGGTGAGGGTCGAAGTGGCGCGCGAGCAGGGCCTCGTGGATTCGTCCAAGTGGGCCTTCTGCTGGGTGACGGAGTTTCCGCTGGTCGGCCGGGACGAGGCGTCGGGGACGTGGTATCCAATGAACCATCCCTTCACCTCGCCGCGCGAGGAAGACCTGCCGCTTCTGGAGACCGATCCCGGCCGGGTCCGTGCCCGGGCCTACGACGTGGTCTTGAACGGTTGGGAGCTCGGCTCGGGCTCGATCCGCATTCACCGTGCCGATATTCAGGAGCGCGTGTTCCGGCTGCTCGGCATCTCGCCGGAGGAGGGCCGACATCGATTCGGTTTCTTGCTCGATGCCTTCCGCTACGGCGCCCCCCCGCACGGCGGAATCGCGCTCGGGCTCGATCGGATCTGCGCGCTCGCCGCGGGCGTCACATCCATTCGGGACGTGATTGCTTTTCCCAAGACGACCTCCGGTCTCGACCTGATGATGAAGGCGCCGTCCGAGGTCGACGAGAAGCAGTGGAAGGAGCTCGGGCTCACGAAGTTGACTCCTCCAAAACCATGAGATGCCGAGTCTTCCCCGAAGGAGAGGCCACCTCCTTGTCATTCCGAGGAGCGCAGCGACGAGGAATCTGCCCCGGTCGAATGGGCCGACGGGGGAAGATCCCTCGCTTCGCTCGGGATGACAGGCAAGCGCGTTGTCGCCGAATATGGCCGTAGTCTGCATCGACGCCGGCGCGGGCAGCACCGCTTCGATCGGGGCGGGTCTTCTGGAAGACGCCAGCCAGTTCCTGACCTCTCCCTCCGGCCGGTTTCTTCTGTTCTCTTCCGACGGCTCCGCGCCGGCGGCCGCGCGGGTACGGCGCGCGCTCGCGGGGAGCTTGCTGGCGGATCTCTCCCTGGACGATCGGGAGGAATCCAAGACTCTCGAGTCCGTGAAACGGATCGCCGACGCGGCGATCGAGGCGGGAGTGCGGCGCGACGACGCCTTTGTGGCGGTTGGGGGAGGAGTCGTCTCGGACATCGTGGGCTTTGCTGCCGCCATCGTCCTGCGCGGCGTCGCGTGGAACGCCGTTCCGACGACGACCGGTTCGATGACGGACGCGGCGATTGGCGGAAAAACGGGAGTCGACACGGCGGCCGGCAAGAACCTGGTCGGAGCCTTTCACCCGCCCAGAACGATCCTGATTGATCCGACGACTCTGGAGACTCTTTCCGACCGGGACTACCGAGCCGGACTGGTCGAGGGGTTCAAGGCCGCCTGGATCGCCGACTCCGAGCTGGCCGATCGCTCGGAAAAGCGGATCGACGCCCTTCTGGCGCGGGAGGCGGACGCGCTCTTGGATCTGATCGCGGGCGCGGTCGCCGTGAAAGCGGCCATCGTCTCCGCGGACCTTCGAGAAGGGGACCGGCGGCGCCTCCTGAACTTCGGCCACACTCTCGGCCACGCGTTCGAGGCCGCGGGCGGTTATCGCGATTTGAAGCATGGAGAGGCGGTGGCCTGGGGAATCGCGGCGGCGCTGCCGATCTCCGCGCGGCGAGCGGCGCTCCATCCCGGGGAAAGCCAGCGTGTGCGCAACGCCCTGGCTCGGCTCGGCCCGTTCCCGGCGCCCGATCGCGACCCGAGGAGGCTCGCGTCCTTTCTCGCTCGGGACAAGAAGGCGACCGCCCGAGGGCTCGCCGGCATCGTGCTCGAGAGAATCGGCCGCGCGCGCGTCGAAGAAGCGATCCCGATCGAGGAGTGGCTGGAGTCCGCGGCGGCGACGGTGATCGCTGATCGCTGAGCGGCCTCGGAAAACCAGCGCGCTCCGCAGGCGGGCCCGGCCCCGAAGCGGAGCCGTCGGTTATGTCAGATTCGATATATTAACGCAGGCGGAACTCGACGGTCACGGTCAGAGAGACGCGGACGGGACGGCCCTTCAGAGTGGCGGCCCGATAACGCCACTGCTTCACCGCTCGCACCGCGTCGGCGTCGAGAAGTTCGTTGGCCGACTGGACGACCCGAACCTCCTCGATCCTTCCGTCCGCGCTGATGATCGCTTGAAGGACGGCAACGCCTTCCAGGCGCAGCTTGCGCGCAATCTCAGAATAGGAGGGCTCGACTCTGTAGACGAGCCGCGGCTCGGTCACGTCGCCGCCGGGCACGAAGAGGCGCGTGGAGTCCCCTGCGCTCGGACCTTCGCGGCCCTCGCTCCCGGAGACGCCGGAGGCGGCGCCGTTCTCTTTTCCGTCGGGATCTCCGGAAGTTTCCCGCGTGGCGGGGCCTTCGATTCCGCCTGTCGCTGGAACGCCGGTCTCGTCAGGGACGGGTTGCGGTTGCGGCCGCAACTCCTCGGGCTGAGTCCGATTCACGGGAAGGATCTCCTCTGTCGAGGCGGCCCGATCCGGCGCGGGCGCCGCGTCCCCGAGGGGAGGCGGCGGGGCGTTGCCCTGCAGAAAAACCATCGGAGGCGGAGGGTCTGGAGTCTCATTCAGGGTTCGGACGGACAGGAGCGCAACGAAAGTGAACACGAGACCGTGCAAGCCGATCGCGACCGGAAGGGATCGCCACCGGCGGTGGGAGCGGGAAGATCCGGCAGCCGCCATTCGGAAAACCGTTTCGAACATCACTTTGCTCCCCAACGAATGGGACACCGCGGACCCGACGGGGTTCCCGGCCGGCAGCGGAAGAAACGCCGCTCTGCCGCTATAATGGAGGCCCGTGTTCCAGGCTCCGGTCTCTCCTCTCATGCCCGCCTCCGGGCCGGCAAACGCCTGCGCCGGAAGGCTCCTGGAGTGGGCAGGCAGTCATGGGGCCTAGGCGGAGGATCCGACTCTTCGTCCTGCTGTGCGGGGCCCTGGTGGTGGCCGCTCTGGTGCCGCTGCTTTTCTCCGACTACGTCCTCATCCGGCGCAACCGGCGGACCCTGGAGACCCTCGAGGAGAAGTACCTCACCCGATCTTCCTCGGCGCTGGCCGACCACGTGGCCGCCTTCTACGCCTCCGCCCGCGAGGGGCTGAAGGGGGCCGCCGAGTCGCTCCGGCTGGCGGGACAACTGACTGGAAAAGACCCTTTCACCTCTCCAGAGGTCCCGGAAATCCTCGGCTCCGTGCTGGCGGGCCGCCCTCAGCTGGTCGCCCTGCGCGGGATCCGTTTCGGCGGGGAGGGCAGCTTCGCGGGTCCCGACCTCCATCTGCCCCAGGTCGAGTTCGAGTTCCGCAAGGGCTTCGAGTCGGCTCGCGATGGCGCGGTTTACCTGGGCAAGCCTTTCTTCGTCCGCCAACTCGGGCCCGTTGCGGTCCTGGCGCTGCCCGTCGAAAACGAAAACAAAGAGCGGATCGGAGTCGTCGAAGGACTGCTCTCGTGGCAAACGATCCTCCAGGAGTTTCGAGCGGAGGCGAAAAAGGAAGTCCGCGCGATGCTCGTGGACCGCGAGGGCAACGTCTTCTTTCCGGACGCCGCCGGGACGCAGGAGAGGCGAGCCTCCACGCTCGTCGCCGACTTCGTGCGGTTTCCCGCCCGCCTGACTCGCTCGGAGGACACGCGCAATGGCGCCGTGCTCGCCTCGATCGCGCCGGTTGGGCAGCCGCCCTGGGGAGTGCTGGTGGAGCGCGATCGGGACCTGGCGTTCGCCACCGTCAACCAGATGGTGCGGGACACGTTGATCTGGGGCGCAATTGCGCTCGCGGGCGCGTTCGTGCTGGCTTTCCTCTTCGCGCGCAGGCTTTCGGATCCCATCGCGCGGCTTGCGGACTCGACGCGGGCCATCAGTGAGGGCGCCTATGGCTCCACGGTCGAAGTCGCCGGCACGGCGGAGCTGGCCGCGCTTTCGGAGAGCTTCAACCGGATGAGCGCTTCGATCCGAGTCGCTTTCGAGGACGTGCAGCGCGCCGCTCGGGAGAACCGCGAGCTGTTCCTCTCCTCGATCCGGGCGCTCGCGGAGGCGATCGACGCGAAGGATCCGTACACCCGCGGCCACTCCGAGCGGGTCGCCACCTACGCGGCCGCGATCGCGACCGAAATGGGACTGTCGGCCGAGGACGTCGAGCGGACCCGGCTCTCCGCTCTTTTACATGACGTCGGCAAGATCGGGGTCGACGACCGGATCATCCGCAAGCCCACTGCGTTGACCGAGGACGAGTTCGAGCAGATGAAGACGCACCCGATCAAGGGGGCGGCGATCATGTCAGCCATCCCGCAGCTGGCCGACGTCATCCCGGGCATGAAGTACCATCACGAGAAGTGGGGAGGCGGTGGCTATCCGGAAGGCCTCAAGGGAGAGGAGATTCCGCTGCAGGCGCGTATTGTCACCGTCGCGGATACCTTCGACGCCATGACCACGACGCGCCCCTACCAGAAGGCGATGGAAATGGGTTTCGTGATCGGCCGGATCCGGCAGTTTGCGGGCGTGCGCTTCGAGCCGACCGTCGTGGATGCCTTCGTACGCGCCTACGAGAAGGGGACGATCGTTGCGTTGGGCGCTCACCGGCCCGTCGAGGCGGAAGAGCCCATGTTAAGAGAGGCGCTGTGACGCGGATGTTTCGACGCGGCGGGGGGATGGTCGCAGTGATGGTCGCGCTGCTCAGCCTCCTCACGGCTTGCAGCGCCAAGACCGTCAAGACGAAGACGTCGGCAGAAGTGCTTCTCAACGAGCGGATGGCCGCCGTGCTCTTGCGCGACGGCCGCTTTTCCGACGCAGAAAACACCTACCGCGACGCCCTGAAAGCCGACCCGCGGAATCCCGAGCTCTATGACGGTCTGGGAGTGGCGCTGCTCGCTCAGGGGAAGGTGAAGGAGTCTCAGGACTCCCTGGACAAAGCCGTCAAGCTGTCTCCCGAAAAAGTGTCCTATCGGATTCACCGCGCGATCGCGCGCACGGAGGCTTCCCGCTACCTCGAGGCCGAGGAAGACTTCAAGTGGGCGGACTCCTCGACTGTTCCGGAAGATCGTCTGGAGACTGCGATCAACCGCGGGCGCCTGCGTCTTCGCCAGAAAGACTTCGATCGCGCGGAGTCGGAATTCGCGCTGGCCATGTCGCTCGAGCCCAAGTCCGTGCCTGCGGTCATGGGTCGCGGGGTCGCGCGGGAGTCGAAGGGAGACATGGGGGCCGCGGCCGAGGATTACCTCGAAGCCGTGCGTCTGGAGCCAAAGAACGCGCAAGCGAATCTGCGTCTGGGTCTCGTCCTCGTGACGATGAAGAAGTATCCGCTCGGCAGGCGATACCTGGAGCGCGCGGCCGAGCTGGACCCCGAAGGGGAGATCGGCATGAAGGCGCGGGTCCTGCTCGAGTCGACGCAGGGGATGAAGTAGTCCGGAGATCAATTTCGAAATTCGAATTTCGAAATTCGAATTTGGTCCGGAGTCCCACTGGTCCTTGTCATAATCGCTCCCCCTATGGCCGAAGCGACCAATCCTCCACCGGCGCGCTCCGGTTTCCTGGCGAAAGTCCGGCGCGGCCTCTTCATGACCCACACCGAGATCCTCGAAAAGCTCGGGACCGCGGTCAAAAAGGGGCTCGGCTTCGACGAGTCTGTGCTGGAAACCCTCGAGGAAACACTCATCGAGGCGGACGTGGGCGCGGAAACGGCAGCCGCACTGGCCGATGGCGTGCGTGGACGCACGATCCCTCTGGAGCGGGCGGACCTTCCGGAGCTGCGCCGGCTCCTGCGGGACGAGATCGAGAAACTTCTGGCTTCGGCTCCGCGTCCAGCGGCGCACGCCGCCCGACCGCTGGAGGTCGTCTTCCTTGTCGGCGTCAACGGTTCGGGCAAGACGACCACGACAGCCAAGCTCGCTGCACAAGAGCTTCAGCAAGGACGCTCGGTTCTGCTTGCCGCCGCCGACACATTCCGAGCCGGTGCGATCGAGCAGCTCGGAGTCTGGGGACAGCGCCTGGGCGTGCCCGTGATCCGACACCGGGAAGGTGCCGATCCCTCCGCGGTTCTGTTCGACGCTCTGGCCGCCGCGAAGGCTCGCGGCGTCGAAGTTCTGCTGGTGGATACCGCCGGCCGCCTTCACACGAAGCAGAACCTGATGGAGGAGCTCGCGAAAATGCACCGCGTTGCCTCGCGCGAGGTGCCCGGCGCGCCGCATCAGACCCTGCTCGTTTTGGACGCAACGACGGGAGTCAACGGTCTGGCGCAAGCTCGACGCTTCGTCGAGGCCGCGGGCGCGACCGGCGTGGTACTGACGAAGCTGGACGGCAGCGCGAAGGGGGGTGTCGTTCTGGCGATCTACCGCGAGCTGAAGTTGCCGGTGCTATATGTCGGAGTGGGGGAGGCGATCGACGATCTCGTGCCGTTCGATCCGGCGGAGTACGCCGCGGCGCTCCTGGGAGGAAGTGACGAGTGACAAGTGACAAGAAGGATTCCGCGCTCGTCACTCGCCACTCGTCACTTGTCACTCGGTGATGGCGGGGAAAAAGAGACAGCCCGACTCTGTGGACCTCAAGTGGATGGACCGCGCCCTCGACCTCGCGGAGCTCGGCCGATACACCGTGTCTCCCAACCCCATGGTCGGCGCCGTTCTCGTGCGAGCGGGTCGCTTGATCGGCGAGGCCTTTCATCGGCGTGCCGGCGGGCCTCATGCGGAGGCCGCGGCGCTCGCGCGGGCGGGAAGCCGGGCGCGAGGCGCCGACCTGTACGTGACGCTCGAGCCCTGCGCGCACTTCGGGAGAACGCCGCCGTGCTCGGACGCGATCGTCGAGGCCGGCGTCTCCCGCGTCATCGTCGGATCGCGTGATCCCCATCCCCTCGTGCGGGGCCGCGGGCTGCGCCGTCTCTCAAAGGCCGGGGTGAAGGTGCTTTCGGCGGACGCCGCCCGGCGTCGGCGGGCAGAGGAACAGAACGAGAAATTTCGCATTTGGGCGGACGAGCGCCGGCCCTTCGTGCTCGCCAAGTGGGGAGCGAGCCTGGACGGCCGCATCGCGACATTCCGCGGGGAGAGCCGGTGGATCACCGGAACGGCGGCGCGCAGCCGTGGGCTGCTCCTGCGCGAAGAGTACGACGCGGTGCTCGTGGGCGCGGGCACGGTTCTCGCCGACGATCCCCGGCTGACGAGGCGTTTGGGGCGTAACACGACGACTCCCTGGCGGATCGTTCTGGACGGCCGGCTTCAGGTTCCCGAAGGGGCGCGCGTCTTTCGGGAGCCAGGCAACCGCGTCGTTCTGACGGCCCTTCCGGAGAGTCATCCCCGCGCGCGGCGGCTCGCGAGGCGCGGCGTGGAGGTCTGGAGTTTTCCGTCCCGCCGACAAGGGCGAGTGGATCTGCGCCGCGCCGCCGCCGCAATGGCGCGGCGGGTTATCACGAGCGTTCTGGTCGAAGGCGGAGCCCGAACGCTCGGGAGTTTTTTCGACCCCGGCCTCGTCGATCGGGTCGCCGTTTTCATCGCGCCGCGAATTCTCGGGGGCGGGGCGGCGCTCGCGGCCGTGGGCGGCCGGGGGTTTACGCTCGCGACGAGTCCGCGACTAAAAGGAGTCGAGATCGAACGGATCGGCGCGGATTGGCTGGTGACGGGACGAGTGATCCGAAGTCCCGACTGAGGACTGAGGACCGGGGACTGAGGACTCGAGCGGCAACTGCCAAGCTGCTTCTCGACTCAAGGCTCTTCAGTCCTCAGTCCTCAGTCCGCAGTCAACGCGACGATAGACTCTGCACGGCATGTTTACGGGCATCGTTTTCGGGAGGGGGCGCGTCGTCTCTCTCGAGCGGCGTAAAGGGGGAGCGAGGCTCGTGATCACGCCGCCGGCTTCCCTCGGCCGGCTCCGCCGGGGAGAGAGCGTCTGCGTTTCCGGAGTCTGCCTGACCGCGCTCGGGTCGGGTCGCCGGCTGGAGGCAGACCTCTCTCGAGAGACTCTGGACCGCTCGACGCTCGGTGCGCTCGTCGGGGGAGACCTCGTGAACCTGGAGCGGGCCCTGCGTTGGGGGGATCGTCTGTCGGGCCACTTCGTCATGGGCCACGTCGATGGGGTGTCGAAGCTTCTGGACGTACAGGCGGCGGGAAGATCCTCGGTCTACCGGTTTTCGGTCCCTGCCGGGCTGTCGCGCTTGATCGTCCCGAAAGGCTCCGTCGCTCTGGACGGGATCAGCCTGACGGTCGCCCGGCGTCGGGCGCGGAGCTTTGACGTGGCCGTCATTCCGGAGACGCTGCGCCGCACGACTCTCTCGGCGGCTCCTCCGGGGGCTCGTCTGAATTTCGAGGCGGATGTCTTTGCGCGCTACGGCGCCCGGGGATGGCGGCGGGCGGTGTCTGTGCCCCGGCGGACGAAGTGATCGTCTACGAGGGCGCCGGCCCGAACGTACGCGGAGGCCCGTTCGATCTGGCCGGCCGCCGGGTCGCGGCGAGGGCCTTTCCTTACGGCTCTGCCGCGGGCTCGGCCAGGGGGCGCTTCGATCCGATCGAGCGGCGGTTCCTACTCGCCGCCGCCGAGCCCTCCGTCGCAGTCGGTCCGCACGATCCAGAGACCTGGCGCGACGCCTTGTCCCGCAACCTGCCGGGCGCCGTCGCGGTCGGGGCAGGCGACCCCGCGGAAGCGATCCACGGCGCCTTTCGAGCCGCCGCCGAGGGGGCAGCGAGGGGAGGCCGCGGCGTGTTTCTCCTCGATCCGCCTTGCATCGGCCTTCCCGAGGAGCCATCGGAGGCCTTCGTTGCTCTCTTTGTGATGCTGCCAGTCCATCCGACTCCGGAGGCACTTTCCTCGTCGCTTGCCCGCGGCTTCCGTGCCGGCGTGGTCGTGCCCCTCATCCCGGGCTGGACCTGTGGTGCTTCGGCTCTGGCCGACGTGCTCGTGCGGGCGGAAACGAGCGGCGCCCGATTTGTCGCGGGAGTTCCCGGGGAGGAAGACGGCTCCGCTCGGCGGGCCGCCGTTGCCGTGCGAGAGCTTCTCGAGCCCGACCCGCCGGAGGATTTTTTCGATCGCGTGCATCACGGAAACTGGGGCGCGGAGACCGAGGACGCCCGCGCTCGGCTGCGCGAGGCATGCGCCGAGCGCGGTCTGCCGTTCGGCGTGCCCCGTCCGGTCGGGCTCCTCGAACCGGCCGCCAACGCCGCGGCCGCCAGGCGGCTGGAGGACAGGGCCGAGGCGCTCTTCGCCCGAGACGAGCATCGGGCGAGCCTTCTCCACGCCGCGGCGCGGTGGATCGATGAATCCGGACGTGACCTCGCTCCCATCGTCGCGGAGGGGAATTTCCGCAAGATCTTTCCCTTTGTCGAAGAGGTCGCCCGCGAAGCGGAAGCGGCCTTCCGGGAGGGTGGATGAGCGAGCCGGCGGGCATCTACACGCACCTTCCGTACTGCCGTTCGCGCTGCGGCTACTGCGCCTTCGTCGTGACGACGGACGACTCGTCCCGGGCGGCGTATCTCGCGGCGCTCCTGCGCGAAATCGCTCTCGTGGCGCCGGAGGCCCAAGGGCATCGCTTCGATTCGCTCTATCTCGGCGGCGGAACCCCCTCGCTCCTGCCCGCCGCCGATGTCGCGGCCCTGCTCGACGATCTGCGCGGCTCGTTTCCGGTCCTTCCCGGGGCGGAGGTCACTCTGGAAGCGAACCCCGACGACGTCTCTCCGCCGCTCGCCGAAGCCTGGCGGGACGCGGGAGTCACGCGGGTGTCCGTGGGCGTCCAGTCCTTTGCCGATCGGGAGCTGTCGGCCGTCGGACGGCGGCACGACTCGGCGGTCGCCCAACGCGCGCTGGAGACCCTCCGGCGGGCAGATCTCTCGATCTCGGGCGACCTGATCCTCGGTCTTCCCGAGCAGACGGCGGAAACCTTCGCCGCGAGCGTCCAGCGGCTCTGCGATTCCGGCGTCGGGCACGTCTCCGTCTACCTGCTCGAGGCGGACAAGTCCAAGGAGATCGAGGAGGACCGGAGCCGAAACCCGGAGCGTTATCTATCGGACGACGCACAGGCGGATCTCTGGCTGGACCTCTGCGAGAGTCTCGAGGCCCGGGGCTTCGAACATTATGAGATCTCCAACTGGGCGCTGCCCGGCCAGGCGGCGCGTCACAACGTGAAGTACTGGAAGCGGACTCCGACCCTGGGGCTCGGCATCTCGGCGCACGAGCTGTGGCGGGAGCGACGCCGCGCGAATGTTTCCGCGATCGCGCCGTACGTGGAGGGCCTCGCGGCCGGGCGCCGTCCGGTCGCCCTCGACCACGAAGTCGGCCCCGAGGAGCGCGCCCGAGAACGGATCGTGCTCGGCCTGCGCCTGGCGGAGGGAGTCAGACGGGAAGAGCTGGAGTCGTGGATTGCCGGCGCGGAGGACGCGATGCTCGCCGACGATTACGCGAGCTGGTGGGAGGCAGGTCTCCTCGCTGATTCGGCGGACCGCGTCCGGCTGACCGAGCGCGGATTTCTCCTCTCCAACGAAATCCTCTGCCGCTTCGTGTGACGAGGACGTAGGTCGTGGTTGAGGACGTAGGTCGTAGGACGAAGGTGTTAGGGATCGAGCGATGACGTCCTAAGTCCTAAGTCCTACGTCCTCTTTCCGCTCCGCCCGAGCTTTCGCCCACGTCATATGAACAGCGGCGCCAGCACCAGCGTGATCGTCGCGAGCAGCTTGATCAGGACGTGGAGCGACGGTCCGGCCGTGTCTTTGAAGGGATCTCCGATCGTGTCGCCGACCACGGCCGCCTTGTGCGTCGGGGAGCCCTTTCCGCCGTAATTGCCCATCTCGATGAACTTCTTAGCGTTGTCCCAGGCCCCGCCGGAGTTGTTCAGGAATGTGGCCACGACGATCCCCGCGATCGTTCCGACCATCAGGAGGGCCGCGACCGCCTCCGCCCCGACGCCGAACTGCTTGAAGACGAGACCGACCGCGATCGGCGTGCCGACCGCGACGAGGCCGGGCAGGATCATCTGCTTCAGGGCCCCGCGGGTCACGATGTCGACCGTTCGCCCGTAGTCCGGCTTTTCCGTGCCCAGCATGATGCCGGGATGCTCCTTGAATTGCGCGCGGACGTCCTGGATCACGACGGTCGCGGCCTTTCCGACCGCCTTGATCGCGAGGCCGGAGAAGAAGAAGACGAGCATGGCTCCCAGCAGGCCGCCGATGAACACTTCGGGCTTGGCGAGGTTGACGCTTTCGAGCTTCGCGCCGTAGTTGCCGAGCTCGTCCAAGTACGCGGAGAAGAGCAGGAAGGCGGCGAGAGCGGCAGAGCCGATCGCGTACCCCTTGGTCAGGGCCTTGGTGGTGTTGCCCACGGCGTCGAGCCGGTCGGTCTTCCTGCGAACCTCCTCCGGCTGCCGCGACATCTCGACAATGCCTCCGGCGTTGTCCGTGATCGGGCCGAACGTGTCCATCGCGAGAATATACGCGGCGGTACCGAGCATCCCCATCGTGGCGACCGCGGTCCCGAAAAGACCGCCGCCGGCCATGGCCCAGAGGCCGATCTTGTAGGACGCGAGAATCGCGATCGAGATCGCGATCACCGGCATCAGCGTGCACTCGAATCCGATCGCGAGACCGGCGATGGCATTGGTCGCCGGACCGGTCTGCGAGGCTTCCGCGATCTCGCGGACGGGCCGGTACCGGTACTCGGTGTAGTACTGCGTGATGTAGACGAAGGCGACCGAAGTCAGGACGCCGATGATTCCGCAAAGGAAATACTTCCACCAGGCGTCGGGATAGGCGGGATTGTGCAGGAGCCATTTTGTCGCTATGAAAAACCCGGCGATCGCCAGCGCCGACGTCACGTAGTAGCCGCGGTTCAAGGCCTGCATGGGATCCTGGTCTTCCCGGGTCTTGACCAGGAAGATGCCGACGATGGAGGCGAGCAGTCCAAACGCGCGCGCCACGAGGGGAAAGAGCATGACTCCGACGATTCCCGCCGAGAAGGCCATGCCGGCCTTGTCCGCCGCGGTCGCCAGCGTGGCGCCGAGAATCATGGCGCCGATGTTCTCGGCGGCCGTCGATTCGAAGAGGTCGGCGCCGCGGCCCGCGCAATCGCCCACGTTGTCGCCGACGAGATCCGCGATCACCGCAGGATTTCGGGGATCATCCTCGGGAATCCCTGCCTCGACCTTGCCGACGAGGTCGGCTCCGACATCCGCCGCCTTCGTATAGATTCCGCCGCCCAGCTGCGCAAAGAGCGCGACGAACGAAGCGCCGAAGCCGTATCCGACGATCAAGAGCGGGATCTGGGCCGGAGACACGGCGGTCAGCTTGCTCACCAGAAAGTAGAGCCCTCCGACTCCGAGCAGCGACATCGACACCACCAGGAGGCCGGAGACGGCCCCCCCGCGCAAGGCGGTCCGCAGCGCGCCGTTCAACGAGGTCCGGGCAGCCGAAGCCGTCCGGATGTTGGTCCGGATCGAGATCCACATTCCGACATATCCCGCGAAGACCGAACAGGCCGCCCCCAGCACGAAAGAGAGCGTCGTCCAGAAGGCGAGGGACATCGCCGTGGAAACGGGGTCGAAGCTCTGGTGGACCCGTACGAACGCGTAGAGGATGAAGATCACCGCGGCGAGGAGCACGGCCAACAGTCCGATCGTGCGGTTCTGCCGCCGAAGGAACGCCTCGGCCCCCTCTTTGATGGCGTTGGAGATCTCCTGCATCGCGGCGGTGCCCGTGTCCCGCCGGAGCACCCACCGGGCCAGCACCCACGCTACGAAGAGCGATCCGACCGAGCAGGCCAGGATCAGGGGCAGGGCATTGTCAGAGGACATGGATGCACTCCTACTTTTGTTTGGTGTCAGCTCCGCGTCCCGCACCGAGGCGCGGCGGGCGAGAAGATATCAGACCGCGCGGCTGCGCCGCCCGGAGTTGTCAGTTCACAGTTTTCAGTTTTCAGTGAAAGCTCACCCTTTTCGCTCGAACTGAAAACTGAAAACTGAAAACTGTGAACTTACTGGATGGGGACCGTCTCCAGCACGATGCCGATGCGCGCGTTCTTGTCCGCGTTGCGGACGAGATCCATGACCCTCGCGCAATCCTCGTAGGAAACGCTGTCGTCGGCGGAGAAGAAGACCGTCTTGTTGTTGCTCGCACGGTTCTTGAGGATCTCACCGAGCTGCTGCGTCAGCTGCTGCGGCGTGACCTGCGACTTGTTCAGATAGATCTGGCCTTGCGGCGTGATGGACACGATCAGCTGATCGAGCGAGACCTGAGGCTGGTCGACGTTCGCCTTCGGAGGGACCTTCACGTCGTATCCCATCTGGAGAAGGGGCGTGATGACCATGAAGATGATGAGCAGGACCAGCACCACGTCGACCAGCGGCGTGATGTTGATGTCGCTCTTGTAGTCGCCGGTTCCCCCGGCGGCCATTGCCATGATTCAGTGTCCTCCGTTCACTTCGAGGCGGTGCTGACCTTCTTGTCCGCGATCAAACCGACGTTCTGGAAGCCGGCCTCCTTGGTCATCTTCATGACTTCCTTCACGTCTCCGTACTTGAGGTGCTTGTCCGCCTTGATGTTCAGCTCAGTGTCGGGAGACCGCTGGTACAGCTCGTCCAGGCGCCGCTGGAACTCGTCCTTGGTCATCCGGTCCGCCTCGAGATAGATGACTGCGGGGGAGCCCGGCGCGACCGTGATCAGCTTCTGTTTGCCGCTTTCGGGTTTCTTGTCCGGGTTGCTCGTCTCCGGCAGCTGAATCGGAACCCCTTTGTTCAAGAGCGGAGTCACGACCATGAAGATGATGAGGAGCACGAGGCACACGTCCACCAGAGGTGTGACGTTGATATCGCTCTGAAGTTTGTCGCGGCCGCCGCCGCCTCCCATAGCCACCGGTCAGTCCTCCTGGGTCCCTAGGACGCGGACGCGCGGACGGCTTGAGCGCCGCGCCGCTTGATGAAGTAGTCGAGCAGCTCGGAAGCCGAGTTAGACATCTCAACCTGGAAGCGTTCGATCTTGTTCATGAAGATGTTGAAAAGCCACACGGCCGGGATCGCGACGAAGAGCCCCAGAGCGGTCGTCACGAGAGCTTCCGCGATGCCTCCCGCCACGGCCCCGATGCCCGTCGAGCTCGTCGTTGCCATGCCGCGAAACGCATTGATGATCCCGATGACGGTACCAAAGAGGCCGATGAACGGAGCGGTCGTGCCGATGGTCGCCAGGCCCGACAGCCCCTTCTTCATGTCCGCGGTCGTGATGAGCGCCTCCCTCTCGATCGCGCGCTCCGCCGCCTCGATCGGATCGTGGCCGGGCGTGTCTGCGGTCCCGCTCGCGATGTCGTGGTGGAACTCGTAGAGTCCCGCCGCCACCACGCGTGCCAGGTGGCTGTTCTTGAACTTCTTGGAGGAGTCGATCGCCTCCTGCAGCCTGTCCTGTTTGAGGAACTGCGTCACCAGCTTCGCGAAGGCGAGAGACTGCTTCTTCGCCTTGTTGTAGTAGATGAACCGTTCCACGGCGATGGTCAGCGAATAGATCGACATGAGGAACAAGAGCACCACGATTCCTTTGGCGAGGATGGTCATGGAATGCCAAACTTCAACGGGATCAAAACTCATGAAGTGCTCCTTCTCATCTTTTCTGCTCCGGTCCGCTTTGGGACGCTCATCACAGGGCTTCGGGGACCCAAATCCCCGGCTATCCTAGTGCAAGTTGAAAGTCACGGTGACGGTCAGGTAAACGCGCACCGCGCGGCCGTTCAAAGTCGCCGGCCGGTATTTCCACTGCTGGACGGCCCGCGTTGCGGCGGCGTCGAGCAATGGGTTGACGGATTTCAGGACTTTGACATCCTCGACGGATCCCGACGCCGTGATGATGGCCTCGAGAATCACCACGCCCTCCATCCGTGCCTTGCGGGCGGCCTCCGGATAGGAGGGTTCGACTTTGTTGATCAGCTGCGGCGGCTTGACGTCTCCGCCCACCCGCAGGGGTTCGCCCTCGCCCGTGCCGGGCCCGGTTCCCCCGACGACGCCCCCGAGAACGCCTCCAGGCACGCCTCCCTCGACCCCACCCTCCACGCCGCCTTCCACTCCCGAGGTCTCCTTCTCGGGCTCTGCCAGAGGCTGCGGCATCTTCTCGGGGATGACGGTGGGCGCCGTAAGCTCGGCCGGCCGGACTGGAACGGGTTTTTGAACTTCGGGCTTCGGGGCGGCCTTGGCTGCGGCCGGCGGAGGCGGAGGAGGAGGCGGCGCCGCGGCGTAGAACGTGACAGGAATGGGTGGTTCCGGAACGTCTTCGACGAACCAGATGGACATGCCCAGCGCCACTCCGATGACCAGGACGTGGATGGCGACGGAAACCGGAAGGGTCAGGGCCTTCTTCGAGCCGCTTTGGTGTTTGGCCGATTCGATCAGAGTGTCTTCGAACATGATCAATCCCCCCGCCCTAAGACACCGGACTCATTTGCCCGGTTCCCCGGTCGTCGGAGTGGTCGCCGTCGTCTTCTTACGCAATTCGAGTGCCTGCTGGCGGTATTTGTCCGCCATGGCGATGTATTCCTGCTGCTTGGCCGGGTCCGTCTCGACCTTCGCCTTCTCCCGATACAGGAGGTTGATGTACGTCAGGGCGTCGAAATTGTCGGGTTTTAGCTGGAGGGCCTTCTCCAGGGCCTCCAGACCCGTCTGAATGATCTGGGTCCTCTGCTCGAGCGGAATGTCGGGGTAGTGGTAAGAGCGATCCCAGGCTTGCACGCCGATCATCACGAGAGGTTCGGGATTCCTCGGCTCGAGCGCGACCCGCTTCTGCGTCCACTCGACGCCCTTCTGGAAATCCCCCTTCTTGAAGTACATCGCGGCGATCGACTGCATGGCCTTCACGTCCTTGGGGTCCTGTTGGAGCCTGGACTGGTAGAAGGCGATGGCATCGTCGTAGCGGTCGGTGAGCAGATACAGCGAAACGAGAAACTCGCGGGCCCGCTTGTCTTCCGGATGCGCCTTCAAGTAGGTCTGCAGATGCTCCATCGCCTTGGCGGCGAACTCGAGATCTTTCGCGTGCTTGGAGCCCGGTTGGTACATCGCCATGTAGGCGAGCCCGATGTTTTTGTCGAGCCTGGTGTTGGTCGGATCGACGCGTTTGGCTTCCTGGTAGGCCGCGAGCGCCGCCTGATATTGACCCGCCTTGAAGAACTCGTTGCCCTTCTTGACCTCCTGCCGCGCCTTGATCTTGTTGCAGCCGACGGCGCCCAGCACCGCCAACAAAAGAATCGCGACAGTCCTCACACCCCGCCGTCGAGTGGGCATTCTCCCGTGCTCCTTGCTCTTTCGCTTCCCGCCGGTGCGCCCGGCCGTCCCCGGAGGCACGAATTCTGTTGAATTCCCCGAGACAAAGCAACATCGTTTTTGTAGGAATCCAAGGCGACGACGCGCGGGGAATAATCGAGTCGAACCGGCGTTGCTGGGCGAGGAGGACGCAAGTGAAAAAAATGATCCTGTTCCTGCTGGCCGCGGCCGCCGCAACGGCGCAGACCAACCCGGCGCCGCCGGCTGCCCCGCCAGCCGTGCCGACGCCCACGCCGCGGGCCGGGGCGCTGGCGCCGGTCGCCGAGAGCGCGCGGGTCGACATTACCAATATCGAGGTCGTCGTCACCGACTCCAAGGGCAACCGGGTCCGAGACCTCGGCAAGGAGGACTTCGACATCCGGCAGGACGGGATTCCCCAGCCGGTGACCAACTTCTACGCCGTGGACGGCCTGAAAGTGACCTTCGAGGACGGCAAGACGATCCGGCTGGACTCGCCCGAGGGCAAGGAAGAAACGCCCCGCGAGGTCAAGGCACGGTACATCCTTTACATCGACAACCTGAACATCCAGCCCCAGAACCGCAACCGCATGTTCAAGAGCCTGAAGGAATTCGTAATGCAGTCGGTGGGGTCCCGCGCCGAAGCGGAGGTCATCACTTACAACAGGTCCTTGAAGACGAAACAAAAGTTCACCAACGAGGCGGGCCTGATCGTGGGGGCCCTGGAAGACATCGAGCGGGAGACCGGCGGCGGAACATCGCTCGTGGGCGAGCGGCGGGACTCCGTGCAGCGCATCAACGACGCCCAGAGTGAGTTGGAGGCCACCCAGATCGCCCGGACCTACGCGAGGTCCCTGGTCAACGACATCCAGTTCGACGTGGACGCGATCAAGAGCACCCTGAACAGCCTGGCCGGGATCGACGGAAGAAAGATCTTCATCTACGTTTCCGAAGGCTTGCCTTCCTCGGCGGGCTACGAGCTCTTCGACACGATTCAGCGCAAGTTTCGCAACGCCTCCTCCCTGGAGCAGTTCGAGTTTGATTTGAACTCCAAGTACACCTCGATCGTTCAGGCGGCCAACGCTCAGGGCGTGACGATCTGGGCGCTGGATGCTTCCGGCCTTTCAGCCGGCGAGTTCGTTTCGGCCGAGAACCGCACGATGGACAGCCGGCCCAACGAGTTCTTCCTGCGCCAGAACACGCAGGGTCCGATTCAGATGATGGCCGAGCAGACGGGAGGGATGGCGGCCGTCAATACCAATGATTGGAAGCGAAGCCTCGACGAGCTTTCCCGCGATTTCACGAGTTTCTACTCCCTCGGGTACCGCTCGGCGCGTTCGGGCGTCGACAAGCCCCACTCCATCCTGGTCTCCGTCAAGCGCAAGGGTCTGACGGTCCGCTACCGCAAGAGCCTTCTCGAGAAGACTCCCGAGACCCGCGTGGCGGAGACGGTGATGTCGGCGCTCGACTACTCGCGAGACGACAATCCGCTGGCCATGAGCGTGCGGGTCGATCCCTCGGAGCCCTACCAGGAAGACACCTTCATCCTGCCCGTCCGAATCGTCCTGCCAATTGGGAAACTGGGCCTGCTTCCTTCCGGAGACCGCTACGAGGGGACCTATATCGTCTATATCGTGGTTCGCGACTCGAAGGGGGACAAGTCCGATCTGCAGGTTCGCAAGGAGGGCCTCTCGGTTCCCGCAAAGGAGCTCTCCCGGGCTCAGACGAAGGACCATCCGTACGAGCTCCGGCTCGTCGTGCGCTCCGGAGCGCAACGTCTGTCGCTGGCCGTCCGCGATCTCGCGACAAACCAGGTTTCCTACTTTCAAAAGAACTTTTTCGTTTCGGTCTTGCCGCCGGAGAAAAAGAAAGCCAGCTGACAGCTTTCAGCTGACAGCTCACAGCCAGAAAGAAGTTATCAGTGATCAGTTCTCAGTTCTCAGTTTTCAGTTTGATACAGCGCTTCTCTTTGCGTAGACGAACTGAAAACTGATAACTGAAAACTGAAAACTCCTGGTGGCTCAAGCTGAGAGCTGTGAGCTGTAAGCTGTCAGCTGTTATCTCATGCAACTCCCGCAACTTCTCCTCTTCGCTCGGCCGCCGGTTCTCGGGCGCGTCAAGACGCGGCTGGTCCCCCCGCTGACGCCGGGGCAAGCCCTGCGTCTCTACCGCGCCTTCCTCGAAGACGCCGCGCGGGCCTACTGCGAGCCCGGGCAGTGGAAGGCAGTTCTCGTGGCGGAAAGCGAGCCCGACCATCCGGAACTGCAGGCTCTCTTTCCGTCGCCCTGGCTTCGCGACGAGCAGGCGCCGGGGGATCTGGGAGCCCGTCTTGCGGAGTCTTTCCGGCGGGCCTTCGCGCAAGGAGCTCTGGCCGCGGTCGCGGTCGGTTCGGATCATCCGGCCCTGCCCCGGCGGCTGCTCGCGCAGGCGTTCACCCACCTCTCCGCCGGAACCGGAGCCGTCCTCGTGCCGGCCGAGGACGGCGGGTATTGCGCGATCGGCCTGGCGGCGTCTGTTCCGCCCGCCGAAGTCTTCCGGGACATTCCCTGGTCCACCGCTTCCACACTTCAGGTCACGCGCGAGCGCCTGCTGGCCCTCGGAGGAGATGCCGAGATTCTGGAGGCCGCCTATGACGTGGATCGCCCGGCGGACCTGGTGAGGCTGCGGCGGGATCTCGCCTCTCGCGACCCCGCGGGCCCCGATTTCCCGCAAGCGACGGCAAAAGTGCTCGCGGAGCTGACGGCGTGATCCCCGTTCTCAATTCGAAGCAGATGCAGGCGGCCGACCGGGCCGCGATCGCGTCGGGTGTGCCTTCGATCGAGCTCATGGAAAACGCCGCCGCGGCCCTTGTTTTGGAGATCCGATCGGCGTATCCCGACGCGCGGCGCGTCGCGGTGGTCTGCGGTCCCGGGAACAACGGCGGCGACGGTCTGGCCGCGGCGCGTCGGCTCATGGCGGAAGGTTGCTCGGTGTCGATCTTCACGCTGCGCGCGCCCGAGCAATACCGCGGAGACGCCGCGGAGAATCTCGCGCGCGCTCGGGAGGCGGGGCTCGAAGTCCGTTGCGTCGAAGGCCGCCTCCCCGGTCTGGCTCGCGAGCTTACGTCTCACGATGTCGTTCTCGACGCGCTCTTCGGGACAGGACTTACGCGGGCTCTCGAAGGAGACGCCGCGCGGATGGTGGCTGCGATCAACGCCTCCGGCAGGCCGGTGGTCGCGGCGGACCTGCCGTCCGGTCTTTCGGCCGACAGCGGAGAGCTCCTGGGGCCGTGCGTGGCCGCGGACGTCACGGTCGCGTTCGCCGCCGCGAAGAATTGCCACGTCCTCGATCCCGCTCGCTCCCGGTGCGGGCGAGTGACTGTCGAGGACATCGGGATCTCCCGAGAAATTCTGGACCGCCAGAAGACCTCACTGCGGATGACGGAGCCCGCCGACGTCGCTGCGGCGCTGCCCCGGCGGCGGCCGGACGCCCACAAAGGGGACGCCGGACGGGTGGCGATCGTGGCCGGGTCCCGCGGCAAGACGGGCGCGGCGATTCTCGCGGCGCTGGGCGCGCTGAGGGCCGGCGGGGGACTGGTGACCGTCTTCTGCGCGCAATCGCTCGAGCTCGTCATCGTGGCCGCTCTGACCGAAGCGATGACGCGCGGGCTCGCCGAAGACGAAGGCGTTCTCTCGGCGGAGGCCGCGAGGCCGGCGGCGGAAGCGCTCGCCGACTTCGATGCGGCCGCCGTCGGTCCGGGGCTGGGAAGCGGCGAAGGGCTCGTCGCCGTTTTGCGGCGGATCCTCTCGAGCAAGCTGCCCCTCGTCTGCGACGCCGACGCCTTGAACGCCTTCGCCGGGCATCCGGAAGCCTTCCGGCGCCGACCCGCGACGGTCTTGACGCCGCATCCGGGCGAAGCGGCGCGCCTGCTCGGCACGACCACGCGAGGCGTCCAGTCCAACCGGCTCGCCGCCGCGCAGAAGCTCGCCCGAGCGGCGCGGGCCGTCGTCATCCTCAAGGGAGCCGGCAGCCTGATCGCGACTCCGTCGGGGCGCGTGACCGTCAATCCCACCGGAACTCCTCTGATGGCGACGGCCGGCTCGGGAGACGTGCTGACGGGAATCGTCGGCGCGCTTCTGGCGGCGGGAGTGGAGCCCGAAACGGCTGCGATCGCCGCCGCCTACCTTCACGGCGCCGCCGGAGAGCGCCTCGAGAAAAGATTGGGCGACGCGGGGCTCCTCGCTTCGGAGCTGGCCGATGCGATTCCGGAGGTGCGGAAGAAGCTTTCAGCTTTCAGCTCTCAGCTTTCAGCCAGACTCGGCTCAAGGCCGCGGCCAGATCCGAGAGCGGAGAGCTGAAAGCTGTGAGCTGAAAGCTCCTGTCTTGATCACCCACAGCGAGCGCGAAACGGAAGAGGTCGGAGAACGCCTCGCGGCGACTCTAGAGGATTCCGACGCCGTCTATCTGATCGGGGACCTCGGCGCCGGTAAGACCTGCTTCGCTCGAGGCCTCGCGCGCGGCCGGGGAGCCTCCGAGCGCCAGGTCGCCTCACCGACGTTTGCGATCGTGCACGAGTACGCGGGTTCGAGCGGAGAGATCGTCCTGCGCCACATCGATCTCTACCGGCTCAAAGACACACTCGCTGAGCTCGAGGTTCTGGGGTTGCCCGATTCTGTCGGCGGAGCCCCTGTGGTTGTGGAATGGCCGGGCCAGACGATCCAACAAATCCTGCCGCCGACAATCCGAGTCGTGATTGACCAGCAACCGGACGGAGCCCGCGCGATTCAGATCCATCGCGGAGAGCCAAGAGCTGTGAGCTGAGAGCTGTGAGCTGAGAGCTCGAACCTCAGAACGCGAAAACGAGCCCCCCCGTCACATCGCCATTGGTCAACCAGTCCCGCCGGTCGCTGCAGTCGCGAAAGCTATGGTCGCGGTCACAGCGGTCTGACCGGTCGCGATTGTTGTCGTCGCGGATCCAGGTCGCGTAATAGCGGCCGTCGAACCGCAGACCGAAGTGGGGGTTGAAGAAGACCTTCACTCCCGCGCCGAGCGTTCCGGTTCCTTTGTACTCGCGAGACGCCTTTACTCCGGGGACGGCGGGCGAGAGTCGCGCCGCGCCGCCTCCGATCGTGATGTAGGGGACCGCCCGGTGATGGCCGAAGTTGAACGTGAAATTGGCGAGCAGATAGTCGATGTCGAGGTCTCCGAGCTTCGAGGAACCGGAAGCTCCAAACAGCCTGTCCTTGTCATGAGTGACGAAGGCGGTCTCGGTTCGCGAGGCCTGCAGCTCGACTTCGAATTTGCTGGTCACGTTGTAGCCGAGCCGCACGCCGTAGGTCGCGTGGTCGTCCACGTCGGCGTTGGTATCGAACAGAGCGGTCGTTCCGCGCGCGAACTGACCTCCAAACAGATATCCGGCGAAGGGGGAGATCTCGATCGTGCCCCGTCGCACTTGCGCGAAGACGGCCGAGGACAGCAGGAGGGCAAAGAGGGCGAGCGAGGCAATTCGCGATCTCATGATTGGAGCCTCCAAAGAGATTGGAAGAGTGGACGGATCGAGGGTGGTTGGAAAAGGAATCCCGGGACGGGACGGTCGGCTGGTCGGGTGGGGCGCGCGGTGGTCAACGGGACTGGCTCTGAGAGTGGAGCGGCTGGCGTCTTGGATTTCCTCGTCAGCGTGAGCCCTTCCGCGGGCGGATGTGCTTCTCGATCAGCTGCTTCCAGTGCTCTTCGATCTCCGGCGAGAAGCCCACTTGCTGATCGATCACTTTTCTGTCCGCCGCGAGGACGAACGTGGAGGGGATTCCCATCGCGGTCATTTGCCCCGCATCCTCGGGCGCGGCGTAGTAGATCGGCAGAGAGATGTTCAAGCGCTTCAGGAAAGGGCTGACCCGGTTCCGGTCCGCGTCGATATTGATGGCGAGGACCACGAAGTTGCGGTCGCTGTATTTGTCGTAGAGGCGTTGAACGATCGGCAGCTCCATCCGACAGGGCCCGCACCAGGTCGCCCAAACGTTCAACAGCACGACATTGCCCTTGAGCTGCGAAAGGCGAACGGCCCCCCCCTCCGCGCCGGCGAACTCGAGGTCGGGAAAAGTGAGCGGCGGTTCCGCCTGCTGCGCCAGCAGCGGCGCCCGCGACAGGGCGGCCACCGCCGTCACCGCCAGAACAAGGCTTTTCGACAGGCGCATCCAAGCTCCCGAACGGGCGCCCACCGGCCTTTATTCCGGAGAGGCTCCGACAACAGGATAACGCAGTTCGAGGCGGGCGAGCGGCCGAGAGCACCCGCTGCCCGTGATAGAAGGGCGCGCCATGAAGACGGCGCCCGTGCTCGCTCTTGTCACGCGCGGCGGCCGTCTGGAATCCCAGCACCGGGGGGACATCGCGGTCGTCGACGAGGAGGGTCAGACGATCGCCGTGGCGGGGGACCCGCGCCGGCGAATTTACTTGCGCTCCGCTGCCAAACCCTTTCAGGCGCTGCCGCTGCTCGAGGGAGGGGGAGAGAAGGCCTTCGGTCTGACCAGCGACGACATCGCTCTGATGTGCGCCTCCCACGGGGGAGAGCCCCGGCACGTACGCGTCGCCCGCCGGCTCCTCGGTCTCGCGCATGCGCACGTGTCGGATCTGGAATGTGGACCGCAGTTGCCGATGCACGAAGCTTCCGCGTCGGCCTTGGTCGCACGCGGAGAGAGTCCGAGCCCGCTGCACAACAACTGTTCCGGCAAGCACGCCGGGATTCTGCTGGCGTGCCGATTGTTTGGATTGCCGCTGTCCGGGTACATCGATCCGAAACATCCGCTCCAGCAGAGAATCCTGGCCCGGCTCGCTGCTTTTGGCGGCGTGTCTCCGGAAAGCGTCGGCATCGCCGTGGACGGATGCAATTTGCCCGTGTTCCACCTGCCCCTGGCGAACCTCGCGCTGGCATACGCCCGGCTGACGGCGCGCGCGGTGGACGGCGAGAGCAACCGCGAACGGCGTGCCCGGCGCCGCATTCTTCGAGCGATGTCGGAAAGCGCCGGCATGGTCGCCGGACGCGGCCGATTCACGACCGATTTCCTGGAGGCGGGCCGGGGCCGGTGGGTCGGGAAAGAGGGAGCGGAAGGC
>Ga0070698_100000092_pt1 | contig 71585 bp, 69 predicted proteins | sample KBSK1502metaG_FD_65477 | JGI IMG/M metagenome (GOLD analysis project Ga0070698, IMG submission 65477) | Corn, switchgrass and miscanthus rhizosphere microbial communities from Kellogg Biological Station, Michigan, USA - KBS K1-50-2 metaG | ecosystem: Host-associated > Plants > Roots >... | reverse complement strand
AGGAAGCCCGAGGAGGCGCCGGCGCCGGCCGGACCGCTCGATCGCATCGGCCGCCGCACGCCGGCAGAAGGCCGCGCGGGCGCGCTGGGTCCCGTCGACAGGAGCGCGCGCATCGCCGCGGCGGCAGCCGCGTTGCACGACGCCGTCACGCCGCGCCTGCGCGAGATGATGAAAGCCGGCGCGCCGGCCGGCGAGGTGAGCCGCCAGGCCGGCCTGCTCGCCCAACTGCATTTCCGCAACAGCGGCGTGCTGCTGGCGCCGCTCGAGCTGCGCGGCTACGTCGCCGAGGTCCTGCGACCGGTTCTGCCGGCGAGCAATTTCAGCGCTCCGGTGGCGCCGGCCGACGAAGCGCCCGAGGCAGCCGCAGCGCCCGCCGAGATCGCCGAGAGCGCCGTGATTGCGCCGACAGCCGCGCCGCTGGTGCCGATGGCCCCGGTGCGGCCGGTCGAGCTCGCCAAGCCGGAGGCCGCCGACAAGTCGGCGAGCGGGCTGTCGCGCAGCAAGATCGAACAGGCGCGTCGCACCGTGCAGCCGATGGTGATGAGCCGCATCGATCTCGCGGCCGCGGTCAGCCTGCCGCGCAAGGAGCTGGTGCGCCAGCTCGAGGGCCTCGTCATCGAACTGCTGGTCGAGCACCGCCTGCAGCTCAACCGGCCGGAGCAGGTCGACCTCGTCTATCAGCTCGTCAACGACATGATGGGCCTGGGGCCGCTTGAGCCGCTGCTCGAGGACGACGGCATCACCGACATCATGATCAACGGGCCCAAGCAGATCTATATCGAGCGCTTAGGCAAGCTCGACCTCACGTCGATAACGTTCGAGGACAATGCCCACCTGCTCAACATCTGCAACCGCATCGTCAGCCGGATCGGCCGGCGGGTCGACGAATCGAGCCCGATCTGCGATGCCCGCCTGCTCGACGGCAGCCGCGTCAACATCATCATCCCGCCGCTCGCCATCGACGGCGCCTCGGTGTCGATCCGAAAGTTCGGCAAACGCCAGATCGGCTTCGATCAGATGGCCCAGCAGGGCAACATCTCGCCCACCATGGCGACGTTGCTGCGCATCGCCGCGCGCTGCCGGTTGAACCTGATCGTGTCGGGCGGCACCGGTTCGGGCAAGACGACGATGCTGAACGCCCTGTCCGGCATGATCGACAACGGCGAGCGGGTGGTCACCATCGAGGACGCCGCCGAATTGCGCATGCAGCAACCGCACGTCGTGCGCCTGGAGACGCGCCCCGCCAACCTCGAAGGCAACGGCGAGGTCAGCATGCGCGATCTGGTGAAGAACGCGCTGCGCATGCGGCCAGATCGCATCATCCTGGGCGAGGTGCGCGGGCCCGAGGCGATCGACCTGTTGCAGGCCATGAACACCGGCCACGACGGCTCGATGGGCACGCTGCACGCCAACCGCCCGCGCGAGGCGCTGACCAGGCTCGAGAACATGGTGACCATGGGCGTGGCCAGCCTGCCGCCCAAGGCGATCCGCGCGCAGATCTCGGGCTCGCTGCAGCTGATCGTGCAGATCAGCCGCATGCGCGACGGCATCCGCCGCGTGACGCACATCACCGAGGTCATGGGCATGGAGGGCGATGTCATCATCACCCAGGATCTCTTCACCTACGAGTTCAAGGGCGAGACGGCCGACGGCAAGCTCGCCGGCACCTTCAAGAGCTCGGGGCTGCGGCCGTACTTCCTGCCGCGCGCCGCCTATTACGGCCTCGACAAGGTCCTGATGGAGGCGATGGCATGACGGCCGACGCCGGCGGGCACGGCCTCGATCTCGAGACGGTGGCGATGCTGATCGCCGCCGGCATGGCGCTGACGTTCATCGCGCTCTGCGTGGTGTTCAGCGGCTTCCTGGCCGAGCGCCGTCTGCGCGACCGTCTCGAGGACATCGAGACGCGCGCGCTGACCGGCTCGCGCAGCCTGCAGATGGCGACGCTGCGGCGTGTCGAGCGGGCGGGAAGTCTGCCGACGCTCGACAAGATCCTGTGGCGCTGGTTCCCCAACGGCAGCACGATCCGCCAACGGCTCCAGACCTCGGGAATGAACCTCACCCTGGGCGACTATGCCTTCATCTCGATCGCGATCGCCGTTGCGATGGCCTTCCTGCTCTATCTGGTGCTCGACATGGCGCCGGGCGTGGCGCTCACCGGCTCGCTGCTGATCGGCATCGGCATGCCCAACGTGTGGGTCGGCTGGAAGGCGAAGAAGCGCGGCCAGCGGTTCAACCTGCTGTTTCCCGAGGCGATCGACCTGATCGTCCGCGCCTTGCGGGCCGGCCTGCCGGTGGGCGAGGCGATTGCCAATGTGGCGCGCGACATCAAGGAACCGGTGGGCAGCGTTTTCCAGCGTGCCCAGCACGAGATGCAGCTCGGCGTGCCGATCGAAGCGGCGCTGTGGCGCGTCGCCAAGACGGTGCAGACCGACGAGTTCAACTTCCTGATCGTCGCCATGTCGATCCAGCGCGACACCGGCGGCAACCTGGCCGAGACACTGGCCAACCTGAGCACTCTGTTGCGCGCCCGCCAGCAGCTTCGCCTGAAGATCCGCGCCTTCACCTCCGAGGCGCGCACGACGATGCTGATCATGGCCGGCCTGCCGTTCCTGGTCGGCGGCGGCCTGTTCCTGGCGTCGCCGAGCTATATGGCGCCGCTGCTCTACACCGAAACCGGTCAGATGGTGGCGGCGGCCGCCGGCTGCAGCATGGGCGTCGGCATTTTCATCATGAAGCGGATCGCGACCATCAGGGTCTGAGGGGAAGCCATGGACCTCGTCGACTCCGAGAAGAGCTTCACGATCGTGGTGGCCATCGCCACCTTCGTGGCGTTCTGGGCGTTGTGCACGGCATTTGTCTGGCAGCCGCCGATCGAGGCGCGGCTCAAGGCCTTGCGGACGCGTCGCATGAAGACCCGCAGCGAGCAGACGCGGTCGGCCAAGCCGTCGCCGAAAGCGGCGTCGCTCGGCTTGATGCGCACTATGGCCGACCGCATGAACCTGCTGCGCGGCGCGGCGGCCGACCAGACCACGCGCAAGCTGCGCCAGGCCGGCTTCCACTCGCGCGACGCCGCCGTCGTCTTCATCTTCATCAGGCTCGCCTTGCCGCTGGTGCTGGGCTTTCTGATGATCCTGCTGACCTCGCCGTCGAGCGTGCTCGAGGTGCAGGAGGACATGATCCTGCCGCTCTGCATCGGCGCCGTGCTGGCGGGCTTCGTTTTGCCCGGGGTCTATATCAAGAACCTCGCCGTCAAGCGGCGCGAGATCCTGAACCGGATGCTGCCCGAGGGCCTCGACCTGCTGACGATCTGTGTCGAAGCCGGCCTCAGCGTCGATGCCGCGTTCCGCCGGGTGGCCAAGGAAATGGCCATCCCGATGCCCGAGCTCGCCCAGGAGTTCGAGATGACGGCGATCGAGCTCACCTATTTGCCGGATCGCCAGCAGGCCCTGGAGAACCTGGCCGACCGCTCCGAGTCGCCCGCCGTTGGCGCCCTGGTGAATGCTCTCCGTCAGACCGAAAAATACGGCACACCGCTGGCCAATGCGCTGCGCGTCCTCAGCCAGGAGTTTCGCCAGACCCGGGCCTCCAAGGCCGAGGAGAAGGGCGCCCGCATGCCCGCCCTGATGACCGTCCCCCTCATGGTCTTCCTCCTGCCGACGCTCATCACCGTGCTCCTGGCCCCGGCGATCTTGTCGATGCTGGCCACGACCTCCTCCTGACGATCTGTGTCGAAGCAGGCCTCAGCATCGCCGCGTTCCGCCGGTGGACAGGGAAATTGGCTGGCCCGATGCCCGAGCAGGCCGAACGCTCTGAGTCACCCGCCGTTGGCGCCCTGGTGAATGCTCTCCGTCAGACTGAAAATACGGCGCACTGCCGCGCTGGTCTTGCGGCTGCCGATGCCCGTCACGGTGCTTTTGGCCGGGCGATTTTGTCGATGCTCTCCTTGACATAAATGATATAAATTTCTAGTACTTGAGGCATATTTCTAAAAGTTCAGTTGAAATTGATTTGGTGTCTTTCAAGGACACGCATTGATTGAAGAGGAGGCAGACATGAAGATGCGGGGGGCATTGCGCATAGTCCGTTCTGCACGCGCGACGTGGCAGCGGCTTGGCCGCGATCGGTCGGGGTCGGTGGTCAGCTTTCTCGTCGTCATTCCGGTGCTGATGGGCGCCGCCGCCGTCGGCATCGAGACCGGCCAGCTCTACCGCACCAAGCGGCAGATGCAGGGCGCCGCCGACGCCGCGGCCCTTGCCGGCTCGGTCGATCGCACGGCCGGCAAGAGCCTAACGACGATCACGTCGACGGCCCGCTACGAGGCGCAACGCAACGGCTTTCAGGACGGCGTGGGCAGCATTTCGGTGACAGTCAACGCGCCGCCGACCTCGGGCACCAACATCGCCACCGCCGGCGCCGTCGAGGTGATCATCACCAAGCCGCAGAGCTTCAGCCTGGGCGCCGTGCTCACCAGCTGGCTCGGCGGCACCAGCGGCAGCTTCACCATGCGCACGCGCTCGGTGGCCGCCCAGAAGAGCTCGCCCAGCGCCGAAGGCTGCCTGGTGGCTCTCACCACCGCCAACGAGCAGGGCGTGAGCTTCACCTCGTTCACCCACTTCAACGCCGACTGCACGATCATCTCGAACGGCTTGTCGACCGCGACCGGCTCGACCGCGTCGATCTACCTGGCGAGCTTCACCAGCGCGTCGATGAAGACGATATGGACGCGCGGCCGCTTCGTCGCCGATGTGCCCAGTAACGTGTCGCTCACCAACGCCGCCCAGGAGAATCAGACGACGGTGGCGGTCGATCCCTACGCCAGCCTGCCGACGCCGGCGCCGGGCGCCTGCCCCTCCCCTGGGTACGTCGCGCCGACGAGCGGCGACGCGAACCCAACCCCCGGCACCTATTGCCCCGGGCTGACGCTGCAAAACCTCACCAACGTCAACTTCTCGCCCGGCCTCTACTACATCACCAACGGCGACCTCTACATCAACAACGTCAATAACATAAGATGCCCGAGCTGCACGACCACGGCCGGGGTGACCTTCGTGCTCACCCAGAATACCGGCAACGCCTCCGACATCGGCGGGGTGTACCTCGGCCAGGCGAACAACGCGAACCTCAACGCGCCGTCGGCCAATGTCCCGTCGCCGCCGCCCTATGCCGGCGTCCTGTTCTATCAGGACCGCGCGGCAACGACCGGCACCATGGCGTCGACATCGAAGACCTTCACCGTCCGCACGCTCAACAACGCCACGCTGACCGGCGCCATCTACTTTCCCAACAACAAGATCGACATTGCGAGCCTGAACAACGGCGGCTCGAGCAGCAGCGGCTGCACGGTGTACATCGGCCGCTACATCAAGTTCTCGGACTACAACAACAACTATATCACCGGCTGCGTGGATATGGGCACGAAACCAGTCTCCATCATACAGCCTACGACCATTGGCAGGGTCTTCGAGTAGGAGCGGGGCGATGCGTGGCGATCTGTTCCTGTGGTGCCGGCGCGTCGCGGCCGACCGCGCCGGCAACATGATCATCGAGTTCGCACTGGCCTTGCCGCTTTTCTTCCTGCTGCTGGTCGGCCTGCTCGATCTCAGCCGTTTCGCGATGGCCAAATCGGCGATGCTGCAGGGCGCCCGGGCGGGCGCGCAGTACGGCCTCGTCGCCTATTCCGAATCGGCCAATATAAATTCGACGGCGCAGACGGCCACCGGGCTCAGCGGCGTCACGGCCACCAACACGGTGTTCTGCGAATGCGTGACCGGCACGGCAGTGCTGTGCACCACGACCTGTCTCACCGGCCAGACGCTCAAACGTTACCTAAGGGTCAACACGACCAAGTCGTTCAGCTCGGTGCTGACGGCCGCGACGACCCAATTCGGCGGCTTCGCGAGCTGGACGCCGCCGACATCGGTCTCGGCGTCGGTGACCTTGATCGTTCCCTGACATGCGCGCGCTCTTTGTGCGTCTGGCGGCCGATCGGCTGGGCGGCGCGATCCTCGAATTCGCGATCCTGGCGCCGGTGCTGTTCGCCGTGGTGCTGGGCGGCATCGACTTCGGCTACATGTTCTATGTCCGAGGGGGCCTGGAATATGCGACCGAGGAGGCGGCCCGTTATTACATGCTCAATCCCGCCACGGTGACGTCGACGCAGGTCACCACGTACCTGCGCGGCAAGATGCCGGGCGGCATGGGCCCGAACGTCAGCGTCTCCTATTCCGACGCCACGAGCTGCAATGGCAACGGCAACGTGACCTGCACCACGATCACCGCCACCTACGTCTTCGCCTTCGCCGGCTACCAGCCTCTGGGCTCTACGACGCTGCGCGCCACGGCCCAAGCCGTCCGCCTGCTAGGCCCGTGATTTCAAGGAGTTGTCCCCAACTATTGGGGCTTTGGTTGCGGTTGACCCCAAGACTTTGATATCCTGAGCGAGCAGTTCCGCAGCAGCGGACCGCGTATTCGGGGTTTGAATGAAGCTGGCGCCGATCTTGAATGCGGGCCTGGCGCTGGTCGTGGCGGCCTGCGGCGCCGATGTCGGAGGGGCCAGCGGCGACAGCTACGACACGTCGGTCAAGCAGGCCGACGAGGCGCGCAAAGCCGGCGACCTCGACGCCGCGATGCCGCTTTATGGCCGCGCCTTGCAGGCCAAGCCCGACGGCATCGAGGCCAAGCTCGGCCTGGGCCAGGTCTACCTGTCCGCCGGCGCGCCCGATGAAGCCGCTGCGATGTTCCGCGACGTGCTCGACAAGAAGGCGAGCGACCAGACGGCGCGGCGTGGCCTGGCGTTGGCGCTGATCTCGATGGGCCAGCCCGACCTGGCGGAGCGCCAGCTCGAGGCGGCGCTGCTGGCCGACGGGCGCGACTACCGCACGCTCAATGCCTACGGCGTTGTGCTCGACATGACGGGCCGCCATGCCGAGGCCCAGGCGCGCTATCGCCAAGGCATCGAGCTGGCGCCGGAGTATCTGCCGCTGCGCAACAACTTCGGCCTGTCGCTGGCGATTTCCGGGCAGCCGGAGGAGGCGATCGCCCAGCTCACGCCACTGGCCACCAGTCGCGGCGCCGACGGCCGGGTTCGCCAGAACCTCGCCTTTGCCTACGCCATGAACGGCGACCTCGAGAATTGCCTGCTGGTCAGCCGCAAAGACCTCAGTGAACAAAGCGCCCAACGCCAGCTCCAGTACTTCATGCAGCTCAGGAGCCTGCCGGTCGAGGCGCGCAGCGCCGAGTTGCGGCGCAATCCAAGTTTCTTTCCACAAGCCGGCGGAGGGGCCTAGTCTCGAGAGCAGAGGAGGGTCCATGCAGCTTTACCAGGACAAGATGGTGGGGATCTTGGCTTGCGTCGTCGGCCTGACCGTTGCGATGGCGGCTCTCGCCCAGGCGCCGCGCAGCAGCCTCGAGGTGCCGGCAACGCCCGGGGTTCCGGAATTCCGCGATCCCAAGACCGGCCAGATCTGGACGCCGCTCAATGTCGGCCAGCAGAGTGGCCCACCCACTCCGGCCGACGTCGCGTTCGATCCGTTGGGCCAGGCGGTCCGCGTCGAAGGCGTTATCGTGCAGCGGCCGAGCATCGTGCCGCTGGCAGCCGTGCCGATCACCGCGGGCCCCGCCGTTCCCATCGTCAACATCGGCGGCGCTACGCTTCGGGCGGTCGCCGGCAAGCGCTGGCAGGTCGTGCTCTATCTCGACAACAACAGCGCCAACACCGTGGTGCCGATGATCAACTGCCGTTTCACCAATGCCGGCAAGCTGGTCGAGCAGACGCACGTGCTGGTGCCCGCGGTCGGCCCCGGCACCCGCGTCGGCATGATCATTCACGGGCCCAAGACCGACCTATTCGTCGATCGCGCCACCTGTGCGGTGACCTCGCCCTAGCAATTCCTAACCCTGCACCGAGTAGCCGCCGTCGACCGTGATGGCGGCGCCGGTCACGAAGTCGGAGGCGGCGGCGGCGAGGAACACGGCGATGCCGGCGAAGTCGTCGGGCATGCCCCAGCGGCCGGCCGGCGTGCGCTTCAGCACCGAGTCGTGCAGGCCCGCGATCTGCTCGCGCGCGCGGCGGGTCAGCGCCGTGTCGATCCAGCCCGGCAGGATGGCGTTGACCTGGATGTTGTCCTTGGCCCAGGCGGTCGCCATCGACTTGGTCATCTGGACCATGCCGCCCTTGCTCGCGGCATAGGCGGTGGCGAAGGGCGCGCCGAAGATCGACATCATCGAGCCGATGTTGATGATCTTGCCGGCGCCGCCTTTCTTCATCTCGGGATAGGCGGCGTGGCTGCACAGGAAGGCGCTGGTCAGGTTGCTGTCGAGCACCGTGTGCCAGTCGGCGAGCGTGTACTGCTCGGGCTGCTTGCGAATGCTCATGCCGGCATTGTTGACCAGGATGTCGAGCCGGCCGTGCGCCTTCACCGTGTCGGCGATCAGCGCCCGGCAGGAGTCCTCCTTCAGCACGTCGACCGGGATGGCGCTCGCCGTGGCGCCGACGCTCTCGATCTCCTTGACCGCCGCTTTGCTCTTGGCGGCGTCGCGGCCCGCCACCACGATGGCCGCACCGGCTCGCGCCATGCCCAGCGCCATGCCGAGCCCGATGCCGCCATTGCCGCCGGTGACGACCGCGACGCGGCCGGACAGATCGAAAAGCTCCATGCCCGTTTCTCCCCTTGTGTGGTCGGTCTGTATAGCGAACGCAGGGAACCCGAAACAGCAAGGACCGTTACCTCGCACGAGGCGGGCGCGCAGCGCTCGTCCGAAAATTGGGCATGGTGATGGAGGTCATGGTGTTCGGCTTGGCGCTCGTCGCTGGCGCCTGCGCCAGCCACGGTATTGCCCGAGGTACGGCTCAGTACGATCGCTGTGTCCAGAACCAGTTCGCCCCGCGCCGGCCGGGCTGACCGGTGGGTGGCGAATGAGGGTGGCGGCGGCCTGAGGGTCGCCGCCATTTCATTGTCTAGGGTCCGGCCTTGGTCGGTGCTCCGTCCTCCTCGAGGACCTCGACGTCGAGCTTGCTCTGCGCCTTCTTGACGTCGGCAAACAGGCTGCCCTCGCCCTCGCTCATGCCCTCCTCGCTGGCGACCTGAAGGAGCCGCGCGTCAAGCTCCCATTGCTTGAGGATCGCCGCCTTCTCGTCCTTGCTGAGGTCCTTGCAGGCAATGACCTCGTCAGGCGTTTTGAACACGCCGCTGGGACTGGTCAGCGCTTTCTTTTTGTCTTCGCTGGCTAGCATGGTGAGGCCTCCATCCGGGTGCAGCCAGATAACGGCCGCGCACCTGGCGAAGTTGCCCGTAGCTATTTCTTCCTGCCGGCGCTGCCCTTGGCCGCCTCGGCTCTTTTTCGACCGGCTTTGGCGGCGTCGCGGTCGATCAGGCCGAGCAGATCGTTGGGCAGCGGTTCGCTCGCGATCTCGTCGTACATCGCGTGCAACTGCTTCTGCAGCCAGATGTCGAAAGGACGCTCGGCAGACGCCTTCGTCCGCGCCCGGGACGGATCGCCGGTCGCGCGCCGTTTGTCGTTACCGGCCATCATGTACCCGCCCGAGAACGGGGGCCGTTCCTCGGGATCCCGCCTGAGCCATTGATGTCTCCCCCAGGAACTATTCATGACTATACCACACCACTACGCCCCCCTTGAAAAGGGTGCTCAGGACTCTGTCGCCGGCGCGTCGCCGGCCTCGGCCGAGCGATCGTCCGCGGCGGTTGTGTCGACGCCGGCGGCCGGTTGCGGCCGGGCCTCGCCTTCGAGCAGCAGACGTTCCAGCGTGTCGCGTGCGCGCGAGATGCGGCTCTTCACCGTTCCCACCGACACGCCCGTGTGAGCGGCGATGACCTCGTAAGGCAGGCCTTCGAGGACGGCCAGCAGCAGGGCCTCGCGCTGTGTCGGCACCAACTTGGCGAACGCGGTCACGAATTCGCGCATGATCAAGCCGCTGTCCTGGTGCGCCGGATGCGACAGCGACTCGGCGATCGCGGTGTCGACCGGCACGCTCGGCCGCTGGCGACGCAGGCCGGAAATGAACTCGTTGCGTTGGATGCGGAAAAGCCATGCCGCGAGGTTGGTGCCCGGCTGGAAGCTGTGCCGACCGGTGAGCGCCTTGATCACCGTGTCATGGACCAGGTCATCGGCGGCATCCCGATCGCGCGTGAGGGAAAGCGCATAGATCCGCAGCCGCGGCAGGATCGCCTTGAGCTGCTCATGAAAATCATGAACGTCGTTGCGGGGTTCGGCGGCCATTTACCTCTCCAGGCAGAAAGCCTTGTGCGAGACCAATGCTGGGACCGGCGAAAAGTTACACCAAGACTGTAACTCATTGAAAGACAAGGATTATCTAGCTCAGTTTCGCCGCAAGCTGCTTGCGGGCCCGCGACACGCGGGCTTTCAGCGTGCCGACCGAGCAGCGGCACAGCGCGGCGGCTTCCTCGTAGGAAAAACCGCCGGCGCCGACCAGCACGAGCGCCTCGCGCGCTTGCGGGCTCAGTTCCCACAGCACCGACGATAGTTCCTTCAAGGCAAGCGCGGCCTCGGGATTGTCGACCGCGGCCAGCGGCGCCGCCGCCTCGTCGTTGATCGAGGTCGGACGCCGGCGCTGGGTGCGCAAATCCGAATAAAATCGATTGCGCATGATGGTGAACAGCCATCCTTTGAGATTGGTGCCGGGCGCGAACTGGGCCTGCTTGTCGAGGGCGGCAAGGATGGTGTTTTGCACGAGGTCGTCTGCGGCCTCCCGTTCGCGACAGAGGAATCGCGAAAAGGCGCGCAGATCGGGAAGCAACGCCACGATGTCGTCCTTAATCATCGAGCGGAGGGCTCCCGCGACGAAGTAGCCGTGCAATCGTTCGCACTGGCTTCTATGTGGGCAATCGATCGGCCGGCGCAAAGGAATTCTGGGCGGCAACCCCGTCGCCGAGGCCCGCGTTGACCCGGCACGACGCGCGCAAGCGTCCCCAATGGCGAGAGGAGCGAGACATGAACTGGGACCGTATCGAGGGCAACTGGAAACAGTTGACCGGAAAGGTCAAGGAGCAGTGGGGCAAGCTGACCGAGGACGATCTGACCGTCATCGGCGGCAAGCAGGATCAGCTCGTTGGCCGTATCCAGGAGCGCTACGGCATCGCCAAGGACGAGGCCGAGCGACAGGTCAATAGCTGGGCCAACCGCATATAGGTGCTTGACGTGGAACCGGCTACGGCATCCTGCGTTGTCGCCGCTAGAGCTATGGCAGCAAGAGCTATGCACGGAGGTCGATGATGGGACGCGCAGCGGTGCTGTGGCTCCTGGGAGTACCGATACCGGTGCTCCTGCTGATGTGGGCGTTGGGTTGGCTGCACTGAGAGCGCCGACTCGACTCGATTACACCGAATGGAGACAACAATGATGAGCCAGTCGCTGAAGATGACGGTTGCAATCGTCGGCCTTGGATTGTTGACCGCGGCATGCGGCGAGCGGCCGATCGACCGGGCCCTGACCGGCGGCGCGATCGGCGCGGCCTCGGGCGCCGTGGTCGGATCAACCGTCGGCTCGCCGGTGGCGGGTGCGGTCGTGGGCGGCGCGGCTGGCGCGACGATCGGCGCGGTGACGGCGCCGGAGCGCTAGTTTCCGGTCTCGATATCGCCATCGTCGGTGCGGACATCTCTTCGGATTGTGCCGCACGACGATGGCATATGCTGTATATTCCAACGGCCGGCCCGAGCGGTGCCAGCGGGGCCGGCCGTTGGTCGTGACCCGAAATTGAGTTGCGGTAGCAAGAGGGAGATATGCCGTGGCAGAGGGACCAGCCACCAACAAGATGTCCGAAGCGATAACCAGAACGCTGCCGTTCCTGCGTCGCTATGCCAGAGCGGTGACCGGCTCGCAAAAACGCGGCGACGAGTGGGTGCGGCTGTGCGCCGAAGTCGCCCTGCAGCAGCCCGACCTCATCGCCCAGGCCGACGACACCAAGGTGGGCGTCTTCACCCTGTTTCATCGCCTGCGACAGCCCTTCGGCAACCTCGAGGAGAGCACCGCCGACAACAGCGTGAGCGGCCGGCTCAAAGAGTCGCTCACCGACATGGCGCCGTTGCAGCGCCAGGTCCTGCTGCTGACCGTGCTTGAAGGCTTCACCGTGGCCGATGCCGCGACCATTCTCGGCATCGACGCCGGGACGGCCGAGCGCAGCCTCGAGGAGGCGCGCCGCGAATTGCAGCGCGTGGCTGCGGTTCGCGTCCTGGTGATCGAGGACGAGGCGGTGATCGCGCTCGACGTCGCCGACATCGTCCGCAACGCCGGCCACCAGGTCGTCGGCATCGCGGCGACCGAGAAGACGGCGGTCGAGCTCGCCAAGCAGCATTCGCCGCATCTCGTCCTCGCCGACATCCAACTGCGCGGCAGCGACAGCGGCATTGCGGCGGTCAACCAGATCATGCGCTCGATGTCGGTGCCCGTGATCTTCGTCACCGGCTATCCGGAGCGGCTGTTGACGGGCAAGCAGATCGAGCCGGCCTTCGTCATTTCCAAGCCGTTCGATCCCGATCTTCTTCGCGCGGCGATCGCCCAGGCGCTCGACACGGTCTCGATCTGAGTTTGCGGCCAGATGCTGGCCCGCCGGTCGCTGCGCACGAAGCTGGTCGCAGCCGTGACGGCGGCGCTGCTTCCGGTGCTCGCCCTCTCGGCGTGGTATGCCATCGTCGAGCAGCGCAGGGCCGATCTCCGCAAAGAGGAGGCCATGGCAACGGCAGCCCAGCTCGCAGCGGCGCGGTATCGTGAACTGATCGAGGGTTCACATCGTCTGCTGGTGGCCGTTTGCTCGGAGGATGCAGTGCGCGAAAGCGCCAATCCGGAGGCCACACCGGCCGGCATCAATCGCTGCGAGGCTTATCTCACCCGGGTGTTGGAGCAGTTTCCCAAGCAATACTCCGAGGCCTTGATTACCGACGGGCAGGGCATGGCGCGCTGTTCCAACATACCAACCGCGGTCGGTGTCAGCTTTTCCGACCGCGAAGTGTTCCGCCTGGTGCGCGATACCAAGGCTTTTGCCCTGGGCGCGCAGGTGGCAAGTCGACTGGCGCCGAACACCGTGATACCCGCGGCGCTGCCCATCGTGCAGGACGGGACCTTTCGCGGCATGTGCTCCGTCGGCATCTCGGTCAAGACCGTCGGCGAGCTGGTGATGCCGGCGCCGACCACGGAGAACAATGTCGTGGCGCTGGTCGATCGCAACGGCGGCTCGGTCGCGGGCGAGCCTCAGGCGACGCGCGCCTTGCCGGTCGCCGCCCGCGTTGTCGCCGCCATCGTCGGCGGCCAGACGATGTTCCGCGACTACGGCCAGGATGGCGCGCTCTACGAATTCCATATCCTGACGCTGGCCGGCAACGCGCTTTTCATCGTTGCCGCGGCGCCCGTCGCTGACAGCTTCCCGACGCTGGTCGACAACTGGGGCGGTTTCGCGCTGGCCGTGCTGGCCCTCGGCGTTGCGCTGGCGGCGGTCTGGATGGGCGCCGATCGCTGGTGCGTGCGCCCGCTGCGCTACATCCAGGACTTTGCTGGCCGGGTGGCCCGCGGCGAGGAAATCGAGCTTGCGTCGCGGCAGGCGTGGGGACCGGAGCTTGTCTCGGTCGGCGCCGGCGTCAAGGCGATGGCTGCGGCGATCGCCGACCGCGAGGCCGAACTGCGCGCCGGCCTCGAGCAACGCGACCACATGCTGCGCGAGATCCACCACCGGGTGAAGAATAACCTGCAGATGATTTCCAGCCTGCTCAATCTGCAGGCCGGGGAGATCCGCTCGCCGCGCATCCGTCGCTTTTTCGGCGATGCCCAGAACCGGGTGCTGACGCTGTCGATCCTGCACCGCCACCTTTATGAGAGGTCGAGCTGGGCGCTCGTCGATTTCCAGCAGTTCATCAGCGATCTCGTGCGCCAGATCTCGGTGGGCCGGCGCGCACTCGATCTTGCGCAGCCGCGCTACCACATCCGCGCGCCCATCATGGCGGTCGGCCCCGACATCGCCATTCCGATCGGGTTGATCGTGACCGAGGCGGTGAGCAGCGCGCTCGACCACAGCTTCGATGGAGTCGCCGCGCCCGAAATCCGCATCGAAGCGGGCGACAAGGCCGGAATGGTCGAGCTGGTCATCGAAGACAACGGCTCCGGCGCCGGTGGATCGGTCGGGCCGCATGCCCGCAGCAGCTTTGGCCTGACGCTGATCCGCGGCCTCGCCATGCAGCTCGGCGGCGAGGCCGACATAGCGGTGCGCGAGGGCGGCGGTACCAGGGTCGTCGTGACCTTCCCGATGCCCGAGGAGCGGGAAGCCAATGCCTAGCGGGCGCGTCGCCGCGCGTTCGACCGGCGTCATCGTCGGCCTGACGATCGCGATCCTGATCGGCACGGGTGCGATGCTCGCCATCGCCCACTCGAACTCGGCGGCCCGCCAGCAGCGCCTGGTGGTCGGCAGTTACGAGACGCTATCATTGATGCGCCAGGCCGTCATCGCGCTGCAGGACACCGAGGTCGGCCAGCGCGCCTACTTGCTGAGCGGCGACGTCGGCGATCTCCAACCCTACGAACGGGCGCGACTGAGCATCGAGACCGAGCTCAGGCAGCTCGAAGCGGCGGCGGCCAGCGATCCCGACACGGTTCGGCAGGTCAGGGAGTTTCGCGCCGCCGCCAACGAAAAGCTGGAGCAGCTCAGCGCCACCATCACGACCTATCAGCTCTACGGCCGGGACGCCGCGCTCGCGCTCGAGCGCACCGGAGCCGGCCGGGCAACCAGCGATCATATCCGCCAGATCGCCAGTTCCTTCATCGAGGGCCAGAGGCTGCTGCTGGCCCGCCGACTGACCCTGCTGCGCTCGGAGCAGGAACAGTCCGACCTGGCCGGCCTGGCGGTCATGGCCGGCGCGTTCATCTGCCTCATCGTCGGCATGTACATCGTGGTCCGCGGTGCCGGCCGGCTGGAAGACGCCCAGCGCGAGCTCGGCGCGCGCACACGGCTGCTGCAGGCGACGCTGGAAAGCCTGCAGGACCCGATCTTCGTGATCGACGCCGAAGGCAAGGTCGTCGCCTGGAACGAGCCGTTTGTCCGGCTCTCGGGCTGGGATCCCGCCAAGCACGCCATGCTGACGCGCGATCAGCTCCTGTCGGGCCGCGTGCCGGCGATGCGCGCGCTGCTCGAGCCGCTGCAGCTCGGCGACGGCAAAACCGGCCGGTCGATGACGGTCCGCGTCTCGCACGAGGGCCGGGACTACGAGGTCTCGCGCGGCGAGATGACGGTCGGTGGCGCGGTGGTGCGCTGTGTCGACATCACCGACAAGCTGCGTGACGAAATGGCGTTGCGCCAAGGTCAGAAGATGGAGGCGACCGGCCAGCTCACCGGCGGCATGGCCCACGACTTCAACAACATCCTTCAGGTCATTCAGGCGAATCTCGACCTCATGAAGGGTGCGGTGCAGGCCGATCCGGCCGTGCTGGCCCGTCTCAACGCGGCGACTGCCGCAGCCGAGCGCGGCGCGCGCCTTACCCAGCAGCTGCTCGCGTTCGCGCGCCGCCAGCCGCTTGCACCGCAGCCGACCAACGTGGCGCAGCTGGTCGTCGATCTGACCGATCTGCTGCGCAACTCGCTGGGCGAGCGCATCACGATGGAACTCAAGGTCGCAGACGATTCGTGGAACGCCAAGATCGACCCCGGCCAGCTCGAGAACGCCATCCTCAACCTCGCGATCAACGCGCGCGACGCCATGCCGGAAGGCGGCACGGTGACGATCGAAGTCTCCAACGCGACGCTCGACCGGCGCTATGCGGCGCTCCATCCCGACGTGACACCCGGGCCGTATGTCCTGGTCGCGGTGAACGACTCGGGCACCGGCATGCCGCCCGAGGTTGCCGCCCAGGCCTTCGATCCATTTTTCACGACCAAGCGCGACGGAAGGGGGACCGGCCTGGGCCTCAGCATGGTGTATGGCTTCGTTCGCCAGTCGAATGGCCACATCCGGATCGACAGCGCAATCGACCAGGGCACCAGCGTGAAACTTTACCTGCCGCGCACCCTGGACCCTGTCGCCGAGGCGCCGGCCGAGGTCGACCACGCGCCGGCCGGCCGTGAACGCGTTCTGGTCGTCGAGGACAACGAGGAAGTGCGGCGTGCCGTGGTCGACATGCTGACCGGTTGGGGTTACCGCGTCGTCGCCGCCGAGAATCCCGACGTGGCCGCCGCGATCCTGGAGAGGGATTCGGGCTTCGACCTCTTGTTCACCGACCTGGTGATGCCGGGCTCGCTTTCGGCGATCGAGCTGGCAGCGTTGGCGCAACGACGGCATCCGCAGATCGCCGTGTTGCTGACCTCGGGCTATGCCCGCGACCTGATTCCCGCCGAGGGTCGGTCCGACTACCCGCTGATCGCCAAGCCCTATCGCGGCGAGGAGCTGATGGCGCGGCTGCGCAGCGTCCTGGCGGCACGCCGGCCGGCACCGCCCGCGCCGGCCCTTGCCAAGCCACCGGAAGTGCCCGCGACGCCTGCGGCAGCAGGCCGGCCGCGGCGTGTCCTTCTGGTCGAAGACGAGGTCGTCCTGCGCATGTCGACCACCGACATGCTCGAGCAGCTGGGTTGCTTCGTGGCAGGGGTTGGTACCGGCGAGCAGGCGCTGGAGTTGCTGGCGCAGGGCGGCTCGTTCGATCTCCTGGTGACCGATCTCGGGCTGCCGGGAATAAACGGGGAGGAACTGGCCAACCGGGTCCGCCGGCAGTTCCCCAGGCTGCCGGTGGTCATTGCCAGCGGCTACGGCCGGTCCGGCGTACAGGGTGAGGGCCTCCAGTTCATCTCCAAGCCCTATTCGGCGGTGGATCTCCAACAGGCCCTCGACCACGCCGCGCGGGTGGTGGCAGCGTCGTGATCTTGCGCGGCAGATGCAACCCCGGCCGGTTTGAAGGCGTTATTGTGGCGGTTCTGCAGCATCGTGGGGTAGCGCCATGCAAACGATCGGTCTGCCCAAGGCCTCCAAACCGACACCAGAGACCAGCCATGGGCCGCTCGATTTCGAGCTTCTGGATCTCTATGTCGCGATTTTCATTGTCGTCCCGCTAGCTCTTTTCCTGAAGTCATTGTGGTCCTAGCGACGCCTTGACTTTGTCGAGATTGGTCACCGCAGGGCAACCTTGCGGCGGGCGCGTCGTTGTCTGGCGATCGACGTGCGCATTTTCGCGCCGACTTCAAAACAGGAGGTTTCCCATGCGTTCGATCGCGATCCTTGCCGCATGCGCGGCCGTCAGCGTCGGCACCGTGCCGATGATGGTTTATTCCCAAGCCGATGCCCAGACGACCCAGAGCGATGCCAAGTCGATGTGGGAAAAGATCAAGGGCAGCTGGAACCAGACCAAGGGCGCCGTCAAGGAGCAGTGGGGCAAGTTGACGGACGATGACCTGCTCGAAATCGAGGGCCGTCGTGACCAGCTCATCGGCAAGATCCAGACCCGCTACGGCATCACGCGTGAACAGGCCGAAGCCCAGGTCAGCACTTGGGAGCAGAAGCGCGTCCGCGACATGTAGGAGGAATTGACCGGAGGAGCACGATGCAAGCCGCAATTCGTCTCTCAATCGGTGCGCTGGGCTGCCTTGCCGCGGCGGCAATGGCTGTGTCCGCCATGGCGCAGTCCGCCAGTGTCGAGGCGGGCGTGACGGCCAACGGGCCGAACCAGTTCCGCGACAGCACGACCGGCAAGCTGTGGACGCCGGAAACCGTCGGCCAGGACAACAGGCTGAGCCGGGACAACAAGCTCGAGCCGCCCAATCAGCCGGCCACGCCCGCCGACAGGGCGTTCGATCCGAAGGCGCAGATCGCGACTGCCGGAGCCATCACCGTGCAACGGCCGCGAGCCAACGTGATCGGAACCGTTCCGGTGACGGCGGGTCCCGGCGCACCGGTCGTCAGCATCGACGGACCGTCATTGCAGGCCGTTCCCGGCGATCGCTGGCTTACCGTGCTGTACATCACCAACAACAGCGCAGCCGCAGCTGATTCCCAGATCGGCTGCACGTTCACCAACGGCGGCCGCGCGGTCCAGGAAGCTCGGGTGGTTGTGCCGGCGCCGGCGGCCACGCGGCTAGGCGTGCCGGTCTACGGCCCACGGACCGATGTGTTCGTCGATCGCGTGCTCTGCCGGGTGCTTACGCCCTAGGCGAGGCGTCGGACATCGATTCCGGGGCCGGTCCTCCTGTCGAAAGACAGGCGGTCCGGCCCTTTTTCTTTGCCGCGAAACGCCACTACGCTGCTGCCTTGCTGACAGGGGGTATGCATGCGGAAGGGATTGGGGCGCAGGACGGCAATGGCCGGTGGCGCGGCGCTGGCGACGGCTTCGCTGATTAGGCCTCGTGGCGCCTACGCCGCCAAGGCGCTCACGGTGGTGCTCGAATCCGAGGTCACCATCCTTGATCCGCACGTCATCACCGCCACCATCACCCGCACCTTCGGCCTGCATGTCTTCGACATGCTGTTCGCGATGAACGAGCAGGGCGAGATCAAGCCGCAGATGGTCGAGGGCTACGACAGCAGCCCCGACAAGCTCACCTGGACGTTCGGGCTGCGCGATGGCCTGAAATGGCATGACGGAAACGCGGTCACCGCCGAAGACTGCGTGGCCTCGCTCAAGCGATGGTCGATGCGCGACCCGCTGGGCAAGATGCTGATGGCCGACACCACGTCGCTGGAAGCGGCCGGCCCCAAGACCGTCAAGCTGGTGCTGAAGCAGCCGTTTCCGCTGCTGCTGGAGATCCTGGGCAAGCCCAACGCCCCCTTGCCGGTGATGATGCCGGCGCGGCTGGCCGCCACGCCGGCCGATCAGCGCATCGGCGATCCCGTAGGCTCAGGCCCGTTCCGCTTCGTGAAGGACCAATGGCGACCGGGCAGCGCCATGGTGCTGGAGCGCAATCCCGCCTATGTCGCCCGCGAGGAAGCGCCCGATTTCCTGGCCGGCGGCAAGAACGTGAAAATCGACCAGTTCGTTCTGCGCGTCATGCCGGACCCCTCGACAGGGGCCAATGCGCTGATGGCGGGCGAGATCGATTACATGCAGTACCTGCCGTTCGACATGCTGCCGCTCCTTGAAAAGGACAAGGGCGTCAGGCTGATGGGGCTGGGTGGCATCCACCAGTTTCAGGGCAATTTCCGCCTGAACCACGCTTTCCCGCCATTCGACAATCCGGCAGTGCGCAAGGTGATGTGGAAGCTGGTCGACCACGACGCGACGTTGACGGCGATCGGCGTACCCGAGGCCTATCGCAGCAAGTCGTGCCCGTCGTTTTGGATGTGCGGCACACCGCTCAGCACCGACGCCGGTGCCGGCGCGGCGAAGGTCGACCTCGCCGCGGCCAAAGCCGAGCTCAAGGCCTCGGGCTACAAGGGCGAACCCGTGATCATCCTCGAGGTCGCGGGTTCGATCAGCCAGACCGCTTCGCGCGTGCTGGTGCAGAACATGCGCGACGCGGGCTTCACCGTCGAACAGCAGCCGCGCGACTGGCCGACCGTGCTGGCGCGCCGCGCCAAGAAGGACGGCTGGTCGATGTTTCCCGTCTATTCCAACGGCACGGACATGTACTCGCCGTTGACCCACTTCTACGTCGCGGCAACCTGCAACGATTTTCCCGGCTGGTCGTGCGACAACCGCATCCCCGATCTGTTGAAGGCCTTTGCAAGTGCCGCCACGCTGGGCGAGCGTCGAAGGATCGCGGCGGAGATCCAGGTGATCTCCTACGAGCTGGTGCCATCGCTGATGTGGGGCCAGTTCACCATCCCGGCGGGCTACCGGGCCGATCTCAAGGGCCTGATCCAATCGTCCTATCCGATGTTCTGGCAGGTCGACCGCTGACCTCTCATTCGGAACTCGATGCGCGCGCCCGCGTTGTCGAGCCCAGCGGACAAGAGGGGCTGCGATGACGGTGAGACATAACGCGGGACTGAGCCGTTACGAGTTGGATACCGATCACGGCCTCGCCGTCGCCGTCTATCGCGAACAGGGCGATCGTTCCATCTTCACCCATACCGAGGTACCGCCGGCCGACCAGGGCAAAGGCATCGCCACGCGCCTCGTTCGCGCCGCTCTCGACGATAGCCGCCGGCGCGGCTTAAAAATCGTGCCGGCTTGCAGTTTTGTGGCTGCGTTCGTGCGGCGCCATCCGGAATACGACGACGCACGTCGCGCCTGACGGCGCGCCAAGCACCCGCCGCTGCCCCATTTGCGCCGTTATTTGGGAAGGAGAAAGAACCACACCAAGGCCAGCGCCAGTGCGGCCCCGACGGATGAGGTGACCAGGATGGTGATGACGCGGCCGCTGACCACGCCGCTGCGCGCCTCGACGGGCGTGAGTTCGCGTTGCATCGACTCCTCCGTTCGCCGTGTTCATTAGGGACTGCAGACAAAACGTTCCGCTGGCGGGAAGGGTTGCCCGGCCGCTCCCCGGAACCCGTCGCACGGCGCCTACGTTGACTTTCGAATCTTGAAGGAGTTGGCGGATGTTGTACTGGGCGCTGATGTTTCTCGTGATCGCGCTGGTGGCCGCGGTGTTCGGCTTCGGCGGGATTGCCTCGACGGCGACCGGCATGGCGCAAATCCTTTTCGTCATTGCGCTGGTGCTGTTCATCGTGAGCCTGTTCGCAGGCTTCGTGAGGCGAAATCTCTAGCCGGGGACGGCGTTCGCGTTGAAGTGCGCGCGCAGCATGTCGCGCGCGCTGTTGCCCGCGCTGCGATCCCAGCAATTGACGATGGCGACCCGAAAGCCGCCCGGCGGCATGGCGTGGCGATCCGGCGCCACGCTTTCGTGAAAGGTGATCTGCAGGCTGGAGACACCCGGCAGAATTTCGACCTTTCGTTGCAGTTCGTGCGGCGGGTGGCGATAACGCCGCCCGTGCGGGACAAACAGCACGATGCTGTAGCCGGTGCGTCGCGCCGAATCGTCGAACTGCCAGCGGCCTTCGGCGTAGAGACCGATGACGGCCTCCACCCAGCCCGCGCCGTAGAGATCGGGCCATTGATCGGCGAAGCGTAGGTGGGCCTCGATGATGCGCCCGCCGATGGTCTCGAGGTTCAGCATGCCGGTGTAGCCCTTGAGATGCCGCCGACACCACGCGCCGCACCATTCCTCTACGGCGGGCGCAGGGGCGGCCTGGATTTCCCAGTGGTCGAACGTTCCCTGTCCGCTGGCGACACCGCTCGCATGGCGCCACCAAACCGGCGCGCCATCGACCAGCGCCACGTCGCTGCTGACATGCTCGCCCTCGAGCAAGGTCGACCAGAAATGTCCGGGGCGATAGGCCTCGGCATAGTCCTCCGCCGAGTAAAGCGCTCGGCTGCCCACGCCCATGCCCTTGAGGTTGTAGATCGGCTTGGAAAATACCGGAAAGGTCTGCGGCGCGACCCCGTGCGGGGCGGCCTCAAGCTGCTGACTCAAAGCGACAGCAAGCTTGTCGTATATCCAGCGGTGGGCGGGATTCCAAAGCCAGGCGTCACTGTCCTCAGTCGGGATGAAAACGTCCGCTGGGCAGGCGGCGTTCTCGAAATATTGAGTACGCCATGGGTCGATCTCGCAAATTGGCACTTGCGTCTCTCGGGCCGGCGAAGGGAGGGTATGCACAGTGAGTGGGCGACCTGGGCATTGCAACCAGCTATTGTCGGTAGCCGTTGCGACCGGTGCGGAGGTGTCGTGTCGAACCTGATAACGCGTCCGGTGCCGGCGCACGGCCTTGCCCGCGTCGAGCACTTTCTGTCTGTTCGCAGGCTGACCGAGCAACTGGCCGCGCCGCTATCGGCGGAGGACCAAACCGTCCAATCGATGCCCGACGCCAGTCCCACCAAGTGGCACCTCGCGCATACGACCTGGTTCTTCGAGACCTTCGTGCTGGGGTCACACGCGCCGGACTACCGGCCGTTCGACCCGGCTTACGATTATCTGTTCAACTCCTATTACGAGGCCGTCGGCCCCCGCCATCCGCGGCCGCAACGCGGCATGATCACCCGGCCCGGAGTCGAGGAGATCATGACTTATCGACGCTACGTGTCGAAAGCCATGGCCGAGCTTTTGCAGAGCGGCAATAGCGGGATCGAGCCGATCGTCGAACTGGGTCTGCATCACGAACAGCAGCACCAGGAATTGCTCCTGATGGATGCCAAGCATCTGCTGGCGCGGAACCCGCTGCGGCCGGCCTACCAGGCGATGCCCGCGCGGAAGCCGGAGGTGTCGGCGCTTGCTTGGCGGGAATTCGAAGGCGGCCTGGTCGAGATCGGCCATGATGGCGCTGGCTTTGCCTTCGACAATGAGGGACCGCGGCACCGGGTCTGGCTCGAGCCGTTTGCGCTCGCCACGCGGCCGGCCAGCTGTGGCGAATACCTCGCCTTCATCGCTGACGGCGGCTACCAGCGGCCCGAGTTCTGGCTGTCGGCCGGCTGGGACTGCGTCAGCCAGCGCGAGTGGCGGGCGCCGCTCTACTGGGAGAAGGACGGTGACGGCTGGCAGGTCTTCACCCTGGCCGGCATGAGGCCCGTCGATCCGGCCGAGCCGGTTTGCCATGTCAGTGGCTACGAGGCGGCGGCTTTCGCCAAATGGGCGGGCAAGCGCCTGCCGCGCGAGCAGGAGTGGGAAACCGGCGCCGGCGCGGTGCAGGGCGTCGGGCAGGTCTGGGAATGGACCGCCAGTCCCTACGTCGCCTATCCCGGCTATCGCGAGCCGGCCGGCGCGATCGGCGAATACAATGGCAAGTTCATGGCCAACCAGATGGTGCTGCGCGGGGGTTGCGTGGCCACACCGGCGGGCCATATGCGTACGACCTACCGCAACTTCTTCCCGCCCGACGCGCGCTGGATGTTCGGTGGTTTTCGTCTGGCGGAGGATTTGCGATGAACGGCCCGGCTCTTGCCCTCGATCGCGCCGAGGCCGACGACCGCGCGGAATTCAGGCAAGCGGTGCTGGCGGGGCTTGCGCGTTCGCCGCGCGCCATCCCCGCCAAGTTCCTCTACGACGCACGCGGTTCGGCGCTGTTCGACCAGATCTGTGAGCTGCCCGAATACTACCTTACGCGGACCGAGACCGGGATCCTGCGCCAATGCGCCGCCGAGCTGGCCGGACTGGCCGGTCCCGGTTGCGCGCTGGTCGAGTTCGGCAGCGGCTCGAGCGTGAAGTCGCGCCTGCTGCTCGAGTCGCTGCGCGATCTCTCGGCCTATGTGCCGATCGATATCTCGCGCCAGCATCTCGACGCCACGGCAGCCAGGCTGCGCCTCGACTATCCGTGGCTGAAGGTCCAGCCGGTCTGCGCCGACTACATGGCGCTCACCGCGCTGCCGGCCGATGTAAACGGCGCGCCGCGGCTCGGCTTCTTCCCAGGCTCGACCATCGGCAATCTCGAGCCTGCCGAGGCGACCGCCTTCCTGCGCCGTGCCCGCTTGCTTTTGGGTCCCACGGGCGCACTGGTGATGGGCGCCGATCTCAAGAAGGCCCCGCGCCGTCTGCACGATGCCTACAACGACTCAGCCGGCGTGACGGCGGAGTTCACGCTCAATCTGCTGCGCCGCATGAACCGCGAGCTCGAGGCCAAATTCGACCTTGCAGGCTTTGCCCATGAGGCCTTCTACAACGCCGCCGAAGGCCGCATCGAAATCTACTTCAAGAGCCTGCGCCTGCAGACCGTGACCGTCGCCGGCCGCAGTTTCACCTTCGCTGAGGACGAGCGGGTGCACACCGAGTATTCCTACAAATACGACGATGCCGGCCTTGAAGCCCTCGCGCGCAGCGGCGGCTTCAGGATCGACCGGACCTGGACCGATCCCGCCCGGCTGTTTGCCGTTGTCTACATGGAAGCGGCCCCCTGAAGCAGGCAGCCCGTCCCCAAGTTTCCTTGGGAACGGGCTTGGAGGCCGGGTGGGGAGAGTGGCATCGCTGAGCGGGGGCAGGGCGATACCGGTACCCGACCAATATGCTCATAACGACGCCAGCTGCAGAAAAGTTGCCGACTCGACCAAAAATCTTTTTCAAAGACTAAGTACCTGATTCTACTGACTCTTGCGCCTTGAGCCTGGCGCTGAGCTCGGCATGAAGGCGATTATCCCGCACTTTGGGAAGCATCTCGCGCAGCATCTCGGCTTGGGGCCGACCGGCGCGTTCAGCCTCCTCCAGGGCCTCCAGGAAAGAACTGATCTCCGCCTCGGTCGCGAAACCCATGTACGCGTCGTCGGCCTCGTGGGCGAGGCAAGTGGGCGAGCTGGGCTGTTTCGGCTCGTCGGTCATACCGGATGCCACCAGCGGCCTGCCAGCACCACGCCGGCCGAGAGCAGCCGCTTGTCGCCGATCATGCGCTCGCCGATCGAATCGGCATAGTCGAACGTGCCGCTCGTCAGATCGATCACCGTGGCTTCGCCTACGCTGCCGATCTTCAACGTGCCGAGGTCGGGGCGCCTGATGGCGGCCGCGGCTTTTACCGTGGCGAGCTTGATGACCGTCGGCAACTCGACACCCAGGCACAGGAACTTCGACATGGTGGTGAGCAGATCGAAGGCAGGGCCCTCGATCGAGATCACGTGCACGTCGGAGGAAATGACGTCGGGCAGGAAGCCCGCCGCCAGCATGCCGCGCGTCGTGCCGAAGCCGAACGAGCCGCCGCCATGGCCGATATCGAAGATCACGCCGCGCGCCCGCGCCGCCAGGATCTCCTCGCGCACCTTGCCGTCGGCGCGCACCGGTGCGTTGGGGAAGGGACGAAAGCAGTGCGTGAGGATGTCACCCGGCCGCAGGCGATCGACGACCTCGCGGCGCGACGGCGGCGGCGCGTCGAGATGGGCCATCACCGGCAGACCGGTTTCCTCGGCGACATCGAGCGCGATGTCGAGCGGTTTAACCCCGGAATCGCCGCTGGCTGAGCGGCCGACCCGCACCTTGATGCCGAGCACCAGGTCCTTGTGCTCGCGCGCCACCCGAACGGCCTCGCGCGCATCGATCAGGCGCATGTCGGAATTCTCGCCCACCATCACCGATTTGGAGAAGGCGAAGATGCCGGGAAAGGCGACGTTGAGGTAAGGCAGGATGCGCACGGCCGAGGGTTCGATCACATGCTTGCGGAAGCCGTGGAAATTGCCCGGGCCGGCGCTGCCGGCATCGACGAAAGTCGTGACGCCGCCGGTGCGCGCCAAAAGCTCGGCCTCGACGCCGAGCGACGTGCCGCCCCAGTAGACGTGGGTATGCAGGTCGATCAGGCCGGGCGAGACGATCTTGCCGGCAACGTCGCGCACATCCTTGGCCGAAAGACCATCGCCGATCGCCGAGACCTTGCCGTTGGCGAAGGCAATGTCGGTGACCTTGTCGAGGGCCTGCGAGGGATCGACAATCCGTCCGCCCCTTAAAACCAAATCGTTCATTTCAGTCTTATCGCATCCTGCCCATGGCTTTCGCCAGCGTTCCGGCGCGCTGCAGCGCGACGCTCTCCAGCCCCAGCCAGTCGGCCATCAGCCGCAGCTCGGCGCGCAATGGGCCGGCGACTTCCCCGGCGTCGTGGCCCGGCTCGAGATGCGCGGCATGGACCAGCAGTCTCGATGCGACGCGGTCGGCCTTGAGATCGATGCGCCCCACCAGCCTGTCTCCCAACAGGAACGGCAGCACGTAGTAACCGTGCTTGCGCTTGGCCAGCGGGGTGTAGATCTCGATGCGATAGAAGAAATCGAAGATGCGCTCGGTGCGGTCGCGCTCCCAGATCAAGGGGTCGAACGGCGCCACCAGCGCGCGCGCCTCGACCCAGCGCGGCTGGCCTGCCCTCGGGTCGAGATAGGCCGGCTTGTTCCAGCCTTCGACGGTGACCGCCAGCAGATCACCCGCCTCCACGAGTTCGGCGAGGCGGGCCTTGGTGTCGGCGACGCCTAGACGGAAGTAGTCGCGCAGGTCGGTCTCGGTGGCGATACCCAGGGCGCGCGCCGAAAGCCGCAGCAACTGGCGCTGCGCCTCCTCGGGCGATGGCGTCGATAGGGCTTGTACGGCGGCCGGCAGGACCCTCTCGGTGAGATCATAGACCCGCTCGAAAGTGCCGCGCCGCGTCGCCGTGGTGACGATGCCGGCGAAGAACAGCCATTCCAGCGCGAGCTTGCCGTCGTTCCAGCCCCACCACGGCCCGCGCCGTTTGCCGCCGTTGCTGAGGTCCGAGGCCGCCAGCGGCCCGCGGTCGGAGATCTCGCGACGCACCTCGTCGATGAAGGCGGCCTTCTCGCGACGAAAAAGATGCAGCTTGCCCTTGCCGTCGCCGGCATTCTCGGCGGCGCGCCGCATGCGCCAGCGGAACAAGGGGTGCGCGGCAAGCGGCAGCAGCGAGGCCTCGTGCGCCCAGAACTCGAACAGCCCGCGCTGGCTCTTGCGACCCCAGGCCAGACGATCGAGGTGGCCGCTGTCGTAGTTGCCCAGCCGCGAGAACAGCGGCAAATAGTGCGCACGCGCCAGCACGTTCACTGAATCGATCTGCAGCAAGCCGAGACGGTCGATGGTGCGCTTGACGTGGCCTGCATTGGGGGCGCCGTCGGGACGTGGCGCACCGAAACCTTGCGCGGCAAGTGCGATGCGGCGAGCAGCCGTCGCCGATAGTTTTTGACGCTTCAAGAACAACCTCACGCAGGAGCACGTGACGACGGCTACTACAATCAGGCCTAGGCGGGAAGCACGGGGCTTCAGGAGTGGCGCTTCCATTGGATGCCGCTTGCGACATTCCTCTGTCTCAACATTGGATCGGCGCTCGTCTTCAGGCGGTCGCCCGAACGGTCGCCGACGTCGGCGAGCGCCAGCGGATGGGCCGCCGGTCCATTGAGGACTTCGCCACTGCGTTCCTGCTCGGTATTCACGCGCGGTCCAGCCTCGCGATTCTCGATCATCTTGGGATAGACCTGCTCGACCGGCCACGAGACGCAAGCCGTGGTCGGGGTCAGAAGACAATCATACTCGGTGAAGAATTGCCCGACGGCGCGGGCGCAGGCATCGGCGAACCGACTGCGGATCGCGCGGGTCGGGTCCGGCCATGACTTCGAACGCCATCCTGGCATCGGCGACGGTGCGACCCATCGGCGCCGTCACGCCATACGGCGGGCCGTAGGCGCCGCCGAAACCGAACGGCGAGGGGATGGCGCCGGCCGAGGTTTTCAGCCCGACGACACCGCAATGCGAGGCGGAAATGGTGTTCGTGGGCGCCGGCGAATTCGAAGACTGCCTGCGGCGAGACGTCGCGCAGAGCGGCGTTCCCGTAACGTTTTCACGGCTTCCAGAATCCGAAGCCGGATGCCGTCGATCGATGCCGCGGCCGACCTCCTCGTCCTGCCATCCGACCGCCAAGAGACCTGGGGATTCGTCGTCAACGAGGCCATGGCCTGTGGCATCTCGGCCGTGGTATCCGATGCGGTGGGGTGTGGCCCCGACCTGATCGAAGCCGGCGGCACAGGGGCGGTATTTCCGTTCGGTGATATCGCAGCGCCGGCCCAGGCCATTCGATCAACCCCTGGCCTTGTAACCATTATGCCTTCGCCGTCGTTTAGGCACGAAGATGACGGCTTATTCCCCAGCGGGTGCGGCGCCCGGTATCTTGGAGGGGAGTGGCGCCCTGTACGCGCCAAGCGGAATTAGATAAGAGGCTGGCGCACGGCGCAGGAGGAAATTTAGGGGGGCTTGGTGCAGTGGGTGCACCAAGCGGAAGTTAGGGGAGAGGGCTGGCGCAGTGGGTGCGCCAGCAGGAGTTGGGAGTGGCACTGATCGAGAGCCGCGGTCGGCTAGACCAGTGGCGGGAGATAACTGCGGCTGGGGTGACGGAGTCGAAGTCGATATGTCTCGACTCCGCTCTTTTGCGCAAAGCCTTTGGCTTCTTTGCTGTGGCCATGGTGGCGATCGCGCCGTTGACGCGTGACCCGCTGGTGGTGACGGCTTGCGGTTTCATGCCTTGGGCCCTGGTCAGTCTCGTGGATCGGCCCAGGATGCCGTCGATCATCGTCTATTATCTGCTGTTCATGTGGCTCGAGATGGCCGCGCGCATGGTGCTCGCGTCGATCGACGGCGAGGCGCTGGGTGACGGCGTCTATGGCCACGACGTCTATCGGGCGATGTGGTACGCAATGGCGAGCCTTCTCGTGCTTGCGATCGTATTTCGAGGTTGCCTGAACGATTTGCCGGTCGACCAGCTCGAGATACATCGGCGCTGGCCGCCAAGCGTGCTTTTTCAGGTTTATTTGGCGACGGTGGCACTGTCTGTCGTGCTTGCTCCGCTTGCGTCATTGAGCGGCGGTATCGCTCAACCGGTGCAGGCGTTCGGATCGCTGAAGTACGTCGCGATGTTCATGCTGTTCGCGACCGTGCTGTCGACTGGAAACGGCTTCAAGTTACTTCTGACGGCGGTGCTGATGGAGATCCTGACCGGCTTCACCGGCCTGTTCTCCGACTTCAAGACCGTTTTGATCGTTGTGCTGCTCACCGCTCTTTCGCTGCGCCTTTCCTTGCGCATCGCCACTGTCGTCGGCGGCCTCGTGACGGTCGTGGTGCTCCTCGGCCTCGGCCTATTCTGGACTGCGGTGAAGTCGGAATATCGAGATGTGGCGACAGGATTTTCCCAGAGTCAGACTATTTCGGCTGGTTTGGGCGAGCGCGCGGGCGTGTTGATCGCCAAGGCAATCCATCCGGGAGAAATCGAGTGGGAGCTGGCGGTCGACCAGCTGGTGAGGCGCATCGCCTACATCGATTTCTTCGGCGCCACGATCGGCACGGTGGAGAACGCCCCGGAAGTGGAGGAGGTGTTTCCCCGATGGCGCGACGCGTTGGAGCATATTGCCAAGCCACGCCTGCTGTTTCCCGACAAGGCTGTCCTGGACGACACAGAGGTCTTCTTGCGATACGTCCGTGACGAAGTCGGCGACGACAGCCGCCCGGGTACGTCGATCAGCATCGGATATCTGGCCGAGAATTTCATCGATTTCGGCTTTCCCGGGATGTTGCTGCCGGTCGCGTTCATGGGATTGGTGCTGGGCCGTACGCTGCGATATTTCATGACCCGTCCCGTACCGTGGGCGGTGCGCGAAGGCTTCATAACGGCGCTGGCTCTGACGCTCGGCACCGGCATGGAGCTGTCGTTACCGAAGTTTCTCGGTGGCACCCTCACGGTTTTCGCGATCCTCGCCCTTTGCCTTAAATTCGTCTATCCGACGGTCGAGCGCTGGATCGAGCGTCGCAGCTGATCGACGTCACGCCGATGCAATCGCCCGGGCCTATTTGAGGTTGCTCGGTCGGTAGCATGCACTGCCGACGATTGCTCATTGGCGAGTCCCTGGGCGATGGCCCCTTCGGTCCCGGGTGTCTATCGGGCATCTGGCACTCGATGGCGCGCCTCGACTCACGCAATGACCGCCTCGGCCTTGTCGCATGCGCTGGCCCGCGCGGTTGGCGGCGGTACCCTGATCCAGGATCCAGCAACTCGGTCATGCTTATCCCCCGTGGCGTCCTTCTTGGCATGATACGGTGTGCCGCCATGCCGTTGGAGAGCGACCTCTATGCGCCCGTGAAGGCGTTGCTCGAGGGACAGGGATATGTCGTGAAGGGCGAGGTGCGCGGTTGCGATGTGGTGGCCGTGCGTGGCGCCGAGCCACCGCTGATCGTCGAGCTCAAGCGCGTCTTCGGGCTGGGACTGGTCCTGCAGGGCATCGACCGGCTGGCGGTGAGCGACCGCGTCTACCTCGCCGTCGGCCAATGGCCCAAGCGGATGAAGAACGTGAGAAAACTCTGCCGCCGGCTGGGGCTTGGCCTGATGGTGGTGGCCGGCACGCGCGCCGACATCGTGCTTGATCCCGTGCCCTACCGGCCGCGGCTCGACAAGCACAAGACAGGTAGGCTTTTGGGCGAGCACCAGCGTCGCCTCGGCGATCCCAACCGCGGCGGCTCGACAACCAAGGTGCCTATGATGACGGCCTATCGCCAGGAGGCGTTGCGCTGCGCCGAGCTTTTGGCCAGCAACGGCCCGATGAAGTTGGCGGCCTTGCGCGCGGCGGCCGACTCGCCGCGCGCGGCCACCATCCTGCAGCAGGACGTCTATGGCTGGTTCGAGCGGGTCGAGCGCGGCATCTATACGATCAGCCCCGCCGGCCGGCGCGGGCTGGCGATGTTCGCGCGCCTGAGCGCTTCGATTTGAGGAAGAAGATGTAGAGGGTGGACGACAGCACGACGGCGGCGGGCGGCGGCTGCGACCAAGGCTGCAACCATCGCTGCCGTGGTGCATTATCCCAGCCCATGCGCACGCTCGAGATCGTCCATCGCACGCGCTACGACTATTCGGCGCCGGTGACGTTGGGCGAGCATCGCTTGATGTTCCGGCCGCGCGACAGCCACGATCTGCGCTTGCTGCATACGGGTCTCGCGATCGAGCCGGCCGCACAGGTGCGCTGGATCCACGACCCTTTCGGCAATTCGATCGCCATCGCCGCCTTCGAGGGCCCGACCCAGGCGCTGGAACTCACCAGCACCATACGGCTGGAGCATTTCGGCCTGCCGCCCGAACTGCCGCCGATCGAGGAATATGCCCGCAAGCTGCCCTTCGCCTATCTCGCCGAGGAAGCGCCCGACCTCACGCGTTATGTCGAGCGCCACTATCCCGATCCCAACGCCGCGCTGAGCAGCTGGACCAAGCAGTTCCTGGAGGGCGAGGAGAGAGGCGCCGACACCTTCGCCACGCTCACGCGCATGTGCAAGGGCATCCAGGAAAAACTGAAATACGCCATGCGCTTTGAGCCCGGCACCCAGCCGCCGGCGACGACGCTCGAGAGCGGCAGCGGCACCTGCCGCGACTACGCGCTGCTGATGATGGAAGGCGCGCGCGCATTCGGCCTGGCGGCGCGCTTCATCACCGGCTACCTCTACGATCCCGCGCTCGACGAGGCGGCCGGCGGCACGGCGAACCCGGCGTTCGCCCACGCCTGGATGGAAGTCTATCTGCCGGGCGCGGGCTGGGTCGAATTCGACCCGACCAACGGTATCATCGGCAGCGAGCGGCTGATCCGCGTGGCCGTCGGCCGCGATCCCGAACAGGCCATGCCGATCAAGGGCACTTTCACCGGCGCCGCCGGCGTGGCGGTCAATACGATGGTCGATGTCCAGGTGAAGACGCTCGTGCCGGCGGCGGATGCCGCGGAAGTCCCGAGGCAGGCAGCGGCGTCTCAACAACCCATCACGCAATCGTAAGCAGCCCCCTGTGGGCTGCTGTGCCAGAGTTCGGTGTCGCCAGGGAGGATGCCGATGAACCCCGCTCGCCTGCTTGCTGCTTGCCTCGCCGCCGTTGTTGCCTTCGCCGTCGCCACGGCTGTATGGGCGCAGAGCCCGCCCACGCGGCTGCGCGGATCGATCGCCGCCATCGACGGCAAGACCGCGACCATCGCCACGCGCGAGGGATCGAGCGTCAAGGTCAACCTCGCCGACAACTGGGTCGTCATGCTGGTGAGCCCCGTGACCATGGCCGATATCAAGGAAAACAGCTTCGTCGGCATCGCCTCGATGAAGGGTCCGGACGGCACCTTGAACGCGCTCGAAGTGCTGGTCTTCCCGGAAGCGGCCCGCGGCAGCGGCGAGGGCCATTATCCGTGGGATCTCCAGCCCGAGAGCATGATGACCAACGCCACCGTGGCCACGGTGGCCTCGGCGAGCGACGGACAGACGCTGGCGCTGAAATACAAGGACGGCACGCAGACCATCAAGGTGAAGCCCGGCACGCCGATCGTCACCTTCGCGCCGGGTGATCGGGCGGACGCCAAGGTCGGAGCCAAGGTGTTCTTGGGCGCCACCAAGGGTGCCGACGGCAGTCTGACGGCTGCCCGCCTGCTGGTCGGCAAGGACGGGCTGACGCCGCCGATGTAGGCGGCTCTAGAGTCGCCAGAGCGTGACGCCGGCGGGAACGGTTGCACGATCGAGCAAGGCCGGCACATCGGCCACGAAGCCTTGCGAAGATTTCAGCAACGGCTGCACCAAATCCCAGCCACCGTCGCGATAGGCGCGGTGGGCGACGGCCAGGACGACGGCGTCGGCTGGCTTGAGTTCGCCGAACGGCGTCAGCGACAAGCCGTATTCCGCCCGCAGCAGCTCACCGTCGGCCATCGGATCGTGAAGCTGCACGGCGATGCCGAAATCGGCGAGTTCGCGCATGATGTCGATCACGCGGGTATTGCGGATGTCGGGCACGTTCTCCTTGAAGGTGACGCCCAGCACCGTCACCAGCGGCCGGCCGTTGCCCGCACTGCGCATGATGCTGCGCGCCACGCGGTTGGCGACATAGAAGCCCATGCCGTCGTTGACCCGGCGGCCGGAATGGATGACCTCGGGGTGGTAGCCCACCGACTCGGCCTTATGAGCGATGTAGAAGGGGTCGACGCCGATGCAGTGGCCGCCGACCAGGCCGGGCCGGAACGGCAGGAAGTTCCACTTGGTGCCGGCAGCCTGCAGGACGTCGCGGGTATCGACGCCCAGGCGGTCGCAGATCAGGGCGACCTCGTTGATCAGTGCGATGTTGACGTCGCGCTGGGTATTTTCCAGCACCTTGGCGAACTCGGCGACCCTGATCGAGGGCGCCCGATGGGTGCCGGCGCGCACGGCGCTGCGATAGACGGCATCGACGATCTCGAGCGTTTCAGGCGTGTCGGCCGATACGACCTTGAGGATGGTCTCGAAGCGGCGCTCGCGGTCGCCCGGGTTGATGCGCTCGGGCGAGTAGCCGACGTTGAAGTCGGTGCGCCATTTCAGCCCGGAACTCTGCTCGAGCACGGGAATGCAGACGTCTTCGGTGACGCCGGGATAGACCGTCGATTCGTAGACCACGATGTCGCCCGGCTTGAGGATGCTGCCGAGGGTCGCCGAGGCCTGCTTGAGCGGCTCGAGGTTCGGCTGCTTGCTGACATCGATCGGTGTCGGCACAGTGACGATGTGGAAGTCGGCCAACCGCAGATCCTCGGCCTTGTCGGAAAAGCGCAAGCCATCCGCCAAAAGCGCTGCCTTGTCGATTTCGCCGGTGCGGTCATGGCCGTGCGATAGTTCGGCGATCCGCCGGGTATCAATGTCGAAACCGATGACGGGCATTCCGGCGCGGGCCAAGGCAGCCGCTGCCGGCAGCCCGACATAGCCAAGGCCGATGACCGAGATCTTGCGTTTGAGACTCATGAGCAGTCTTTGGTCCACAATCTGTCCTAGCGTAACACGCGCCGGCCTTTTGACATCGCTCTTCGATGCAGCTTGAGTGCACCCACCGATCCATCCCGGAGTGATCCTCTTTTGTCTGTCGTCTCTTGGCTGTTGCGCAGCCTTCTCGGACTGGGCGGCGCCCTCCTGGTCTATTTCGCTTGGCCGGTCGCCTGGGGCGCCTGGTATGCCCAGAAGGCCGATGCTTTCACAAGCCGACTGCGAGAAGGTGCGCCCATCAATCTTCCCGACGCCCTTGCCGCCATTGACGCCTCAAACCGCGCCGTCCGCGCCAATCCCGGCGCTCTCAACCATCTCGATCGTTCGGAGGTTCTTGTCGGCGCGGCTAACGGCCTCAATTGGGCTGCTCCCGACAGCCAGCGCGAGCAGTGGCTGCGCACCGCCGAGGGAGACCTTGAAACGGGGCTCGGCGGCGCACCGGCGCGCGGTATTGCCTGGCTGCGTCTTGCCGCCGTCCGCCAGACGCTCGACGGTCCCTCGTCAAGGGTCGCCGATGCACTGCTCATGTCCATCGAGACGGCCGCCATCGCCTCGCGCCAGCGGTCGGCGCGTCTCGAGCTGATTCTACGCAACTGGGGTTCGTTCACGGATGCGCAGCGCCAGCGTGTTGCCGCCTACGTCGCCATGACCTGGCAAGCGAGCACGGATCGCCGGTGGTTCGTCAGTGCCCTCCACCAGGACATCGACGAACTCTACCTTCGACTTCTCTTGAGTGACCTGCCGGGTGCTCAGGAGGAATTGAACATGTGGATCGGCCTCGTTCGCCGATGAAGCCGCAGGTCTCAGCCGCCATCGCCGACGCAGACCCGGAGATCAGTGCGCATGGAATAAGGCGTCCGGTCATCCGACGACTGACCGAAGCAGCCTTCATCGTTCTTTTCTTTGCTGTTGTCCTGCTCGCGGCCATCCCGATGGGTGCCAATCGCGATTGGGCTTGGAGTCCGATCGTCGTGCTGCTTGGCGTCCTTGCGGTCTGGCAGGCGCTCGGTTTCGGCATCGCCGACGGTCACGTCCTTCGCCCGGCGGAGTGGCGGCCCTTGACCGTGGTCGTCCTCTGCTTCCTGATCATCGTGGCGATCGGCATCGTCCAGATTTTGCCCCTCGTGCCTCCGTCATGGCGCTCTGATCTCTATAGCCGCGCGGCGTCCGTGTTGGGCCATCCGGTTACTGCCATTGTCAGCCTCAACGCCGACGCCTCGCGCGCCATCCTTATGAAGGTCGTCGCCTGCGGTGCCATTTTCCTCATGGCTCGGGCGATGTGCCGCGATCGTCGCCGCGCCCGGCTGCTCCTGGTGCTTTTCCTCGCCAGCGCCGTGGTGGTGACGGCGTACGGGCTGGTCATGCAAGCGACCAACGGCTCTTGTTACGTCTTCAGCTACAGCAAACGCTCGGACCTTGCACCTCCCGGACGCCAATACCTTTGTGCGCTGTCGGGAACTTTCGTGAACAGCAATTCCTACGCGGCATTTGCCGGCATGGCACTGATTGCCGCTCTGGGGCTGACTTTCAGTCGCAGCCCCGCGGACCAGGACAAGTCGAACAACATGACGCCGCGAGCCGCACCGGCGACCTGGTTGACCGGCGCTCGGGCCATCTATCTAGCCTCCTCGCTCCTCTTGTTCGGGGGGCTGTTGCTGTCCGAGTCGCGGGCAGGATTTGGTGCGACCGTGCTGGGCGCTCTCCTGCTTGGCGTTTCGTTGTTGCGCGGTCGCTGGCCGTCGCGCCCAGCCTTGGGATGGGCTCTGGCTGCCGCGATCTTGGTCGGGGCAGTGTTTGCCTTGATTGCCGGCAGCGCCTTCTTTCACAAGATGTCAAAATTGGCCGACGAAGACGTCCTCGGTCGCTTTCGCATGTGGCAGATCGCTATCGCCGCAATCGAGCAATCTCCTTGGCTCGGCTGGGGCCTCGGGAGCTTTGGGGACGTCTATTCTCTTTTGCAGCTCCCTGACCTACAGATCCCCAACGACAAGGCGCACTCAACGCCCCTGGAGTGGGTCGTGGAGCTCGGCATTCCGGGCGCGATGTGCGTTTTTGTCACGGTCCTTGTGCCGCTTGGCGTCTGCCTGAGCGGCTGCTGGCGCCGTCGCACGGATCGGTACTTGCCGGCTGTCGCCTTTGCCGCGTCCATGGTCACCGTCCTGCATTCGAGCATCGACTTTAGCCTTCAGATTCCGGCGATCGGCTTCCTGGTCGCCGCGCTGCTAGGAATGGGCTGGGCCCAGGCTTTCAGACGCTATGAATAACGCAGATATAATGGCTCCTCGCTCAAAACCGGCATTGCGGACCTGAGCTGAACTGAGCATACTCGCTGTAGATTCTTTGCGCGTTGTGGGACACGCAGGGGAGAACGGGGTTTTCGTCGCTACGTGGGCGGATCATTCGCGCCGAATGCGAGCGGCGAAGCGCTGGGAATTGGGGGCTACTTTGTCAAGCGCTACCGATTCGATTCCCGAGACAGCGGGCTATCTGTCGACGCGAGAGATGTCGCTTGGAGACTTGCCGTCGGCACCTCTGCGGTTTCTCGAATCCTGGATCCAGACGCTGCTGGGTTTCGTCTGCATCGCGCTGCCGATCCTGGTTTACGCTCAAGCCGTGCCGTTCGCCGATGGCATCATCGGCGTGGCGGAGTTGACGATACTCGCGACGGCCTTTGCCTACATCGTGGTGACTTATTGCGGCAGTCGCCTCGAGGCCTTTCCCGGCGCCTCCCTGATGGAGCAGGCGGCCTATGTCGCGCCGATCGTCACGGTCTGCTTCGGAACGATCGGAATCCTTCTGCTGGCGTTTCGCATCGACTATTCGCGCGTGCAGTTCTTCGGCAGCGGCTTCCTTGTGTTCCTATGGATGCTTGGCGCTGCGCACGTGCGCACGCGTCTCTTCACGCGCAGCTATGCCATCGTGCCGGAGGCCTCCCTGAGCACGATGCCGGAGGTGAAGTCCTGCCGCTGGCTGGATTTGGACGATGCCATCGCCCGCTCCGTGCGCCTGGACGGCATCGTGGCGGATTTGAGCAATGGCCTGTCCGAGCGCGAACTGTCCGAACTTGCGCGCGCGGCCATTGCCGGCATGCCGGTTCTCGATCGTCGTCACATCGTCGAGAGTTTGACCGGTCGGACGCCTTTGAGCGGGCTGGCGCCGAACGAGTTCGGCGCGCTGCTGCCGTCACGGCAATACGTGGCCTTCCGGCGGGTCGTCGAGTTGCTGTGCACGATTGCGGCACTGCCTGTGCTGTTGCCCGTGATGGTGGTCTTGGCTGCCGTCGTCCGGTTCGACAGCCGCGGTCCGATCTTCTACCGGCAGGCCCGTGTCGGGCGGCAGGGGCGGATATTCCGGATGGTCAAGTTCCGCACCATGCTGCACGGTGCCGAAGGCCCCAGCTTCACGACGACCGATGATGCCCGCATCACCCGGGTCGGCTCGTTCCTGCGCCGCTACCGGCTCGATGAACTGCCCCAGGTGTTGAACGTCGTCAAAGGCGAGATGAGCTGGGTCGGCCCCCGTCCGGAGGCGTTGCTGCTGGGACAGGGATATGCCCGCGATATTCCTCATTTCGAATTGCGCGGCATCGTGCCTCCCGGCGTCACCGGGTGGGCGCAGATCAACCAGGGCTACGCCCACGATCCCGATGGCATGCGGGCCAAGTTGGAATACGATTTATATTACCTGAAGCATTGCTCGCTTTGGCTTGATCTGGTCATCATTCTGCGTACCCTTGCTGTCGTCCTGGGAGGCGTTGGCGCGCGCTGAGGCAAGTCGCCTCCTGTCGGCAGGGGGATATGCGCCTGAACCGATAATGTGTGGAATAGCTGGCATACTCGCTTACCGAAATGTCGCCCCGGCAGTCGACCGGGCCGAGCTCGTGCGCATGAACGACCGCATGGCGGTGCGCGGTCCCGACGGCAGCGGCATTTGGCTGAGCGCCGATCGTCGAACCGGCTTCGCCCATCGCCGGCTCGCCATCATCGATCTCTCTGAGCGCGGCGCCCAGCCGATGGCCAGTGCCGACGGCACGCTGATGATCACGTTCAACGGCGAGATCTACAACTACCGGGCGCTACGCGAGGAGCTGGAACGCAAGGGCTACACCTTCCGCACCGAGTCCGACACCGAAGTGCTGCTGCAGCTCTACGCCGATCGCGGTCCCGCCATGGTCGAGCAGCTGCGCGGCATGTTCGCCTTTGGCCTGTGGGATGCGCCGCGCCGCCACCTGCTGCTGGCGCGCGATGCGCTCGGCATCAAGCCTCTGTACTACGCCGACGACGGCTGGACCCTGCGCTTCGCTTCGCAGGCCAAGGCGCTGCTCGCCGGCGGCGCGATCTCTCGCGAGCCCGATCCGGCCGGCATTGTCGGTTTTCATCTCCTGGGCAGCGTGCCCGAGCCGTTTACCGTGTGGCGGGAGATCCGCTCGCTGCCCGCCGGCTGCACGCTCGTGGTCGACGACACCGGACCCGGCGCGCCCCGGCCCTATTACTCGATCGCCACGTCGCTTGCCGGTCGCGAGGCTTCCTCGACCAGCGACCTTGCCCATGCTCGAGCCCAGCTCGTCGAAGCAGTGCACGATTCGGTCCGCCATCATCTCGTCGCCGACGTTCCCGTTGCGGTATTCCTTTCCGCCGGCCTCGATTCGGGTGCGCTGCTGGGCACCATGAGCGATCTCGGCGCCCGCAATGTCACCGCCGTCACCCTGGCTTTTGAGGAGTTCCGCGGCAGCCCGCAGGACGAGGCGCCGCTTGCCGCCCAGGTCGCCGCCCGCTATGGCGCGCGCCACGTCGTGCGCACCGTCGGTCGCGATGAATTCGAGCGCGACCTGCCGGCGATCCTCGACGCCATGGATCTGCCCACCATCGACGGCATCAATACCTGGTTCGTTGCCAAGGCAGCCCATGAGGCCGGCGTGAAGGTCGCGCTGAGCGGTCTGGGTGCCGACGAGTGCTTCGGCGGCTATCCGTCCTTCGTCGACGTGCCGCGCAGCGTCCGCATCTTCCGCTCCTTCGATTTCGTTCCCAGCCTGGGCTGGCTGTCGCGGCAGGCGATCTCTGCGTTGATGGCCTGCGGCCTCGACCTTCATCCCAAGGCGGCGGGGCTCGCGCAATATGGCGGTAGCTGGGAAGGCGCCTACCTGCTGCGCCGCAGCGTCTATATGCCGTGGGAGCTGGGCGACCTGCTGGACCGCGACCTGCTGGAGGCCGGTCTGCGGCGTCTCAGGCCAATGCAACGGCTCGCCGCCGAACTGCGCAAGACGCGCCACCTCGATGACTTCGATCGCGTCTCGGTGCTGGAGACCGCGCTTTATATGCGCAATCAGCTTCTGCGCGACGCCGACTGGGCCGGGATGGCGCACTCCATCGAAATTCGCGTGCCCTATGTCGATCCCTTCTTCCTGGCCGCTCTGCCGCCGGGCGCGCAGCTCGCGGCCGTCAACGCCAAGGAATCGGTGGCGGACGTGCCGAATCGGGCGCTGCCGGCGGCCAGCCGCAATCGCAGCAAAACCGGGTTCGTCACGCCGATCGGCGGGTGGATTCGCGAGACTGCGGGCGGCAATGCGCAGGTCTCTCTTTCCGCCGCCTCGCGCGCTTGGGCCTTGCGCGTCTGGAATGCCGGCTGGCTCGGCCCGTCGCCCTCGGCCGCAGCGCCGGCGACGTTCGAGCTTGCACCTGCGCTTGCCTGACGCATCATCGTGACGGTCCGTATCCTCGCCCTGGTCGGCGATTGCTATGGCGCGCGGGGCGGCATTGCGCGCTACAACCAGGATCTCTTCGAATCCCTGGCGGTGGGCGGCGCGGAGTTGCTCGTCCTGCCGCGTCTTGGCGATGTTGCCGGCCTTGCCTTGCCCGCCGGCATCCGGCAATGGCCGCCCATCTTCAACCGCCCTCTCTATTCGCTGGTCTCGCTGTGGGCGGCCTGGCGCCATCGCCCGATCGACGTCGTGTTCTGCGGCCACGTCTTCATGGCGCCGCTCGCCTGGGCGCTGGCTCGCCTGTTCGTAGCCCGCTATTGGCTGCAGACGCATGGCATCGACATCTGGACGCCCCGGTCGGGTCTCCAGCGGTCGGCCGTCGAAGCCGCCGATCTCGTGACCGCCGTCAGTCGCGTCACGCGGCGCCGTCTGCTCGAATGGGCCGATCTTGCGCCCGATCAGGTGCGCGTCCTGCCCAACACCGTGCGGGATATCTTTGCGCCCGGCCCGGCTGCACCCGCCTACCGGGCCCAGCTCGGCATCGCCGATGGTCCGATCATCCTCACCGTCGGGCGGCTCGCTTCGACCGAGCGCTCGAAGGGCCACGAAGCGATATTCTTGCTGTTGCCCGCCTTGCGGCAGCGATTTCCCGGCTTGGTTTATCTCATTGCCGGCGAAGGTGACGACCTGCCGCGCCTCGAGCGACGGGCGCACGAGTTGGGCCTCGGCGCCGACATGGTTCGGTTCTTGGGTTATGTTCCCGACGCCGAATTGCCCGATCTCTACCGACTCGCCGATCTCTTCGTCATGCCGAGTTCGACCGAAGGCTTCGGCATCGTCTATCTCGAGGCTGCCGCCTGTGGCCTGCGCGTGGTGGGCGGCGCTGGCGACGGCAGCGCCGACGCCATTCAGGATTCGAGGGTCGGTACGACCGTCGATCCGGACGATCCCGGGGCCCTCCTGGCCGCCATCACGGCGGGGCTCCAGGGCGATCGGGTCGATCCCACCGCGATCGAGGCCTACCGACGGCCGCATTTCGCGGGAATAGCACGCCTGCTGCTTGCCGAGCTAATGGATCGACCGTTGGATCGACCGCTGTCATGAGTGTGCGATGAAGGACCAGGGCGCGGATCGTCGCCGTTCGGTGTGCATCGTCAGTCCGGGACATCTGGCATCGAACCCCCGTGCGATCAAGGAAGCCGATGCCCTCCACGACGCCGGGTATCGCGTGACGGTGGTGGCCGGCGATCTGTCGAGCTCTTTCCGTCCGTTCGACGAGGAGGTGGTCGCCCGCGCTCCGTGGACCGCCGTTCGGATCGGCCCCAGTGCGCTGTCGAGCCGCCTGGCGTCCCGGACGGCGCTCGCAATCGTGCAGGCTTGCCGTCTGGCGCCGCGCCGAATGCCGCTGTGGCTGGCGGTCGCCGCCCATAGCCCGCAGACCGCGGCGCTCGCTCGCGCCGCCTGTGCCGTTTCCGCCGACCTCTATATCGCGCACTACGTTGCGGCGTTTCCTGCCGCCGCCGCGGCGGCGCGGCGGCATGGTGCGGCACTGGGCTACGATGCCGAGGATTTCCATGCCGGCGAGCGGATCGACCGCGCCGGAGAGTCCTGCCGAACCGATCTCGTCCGGGCGATCGAGGCGGCCTTCCTGCCGCGCTGCTCGCACCTCACCGCCGCGGCACCGATGATCGCCGATGCCTATGCCGAGCTCTACGGCCAGAAACCGCTGTCGGTGCTCAATGTTTTCCCGCTCGGCGAAGCGTGCAACCGACATGTCCCGGCTAAAAGCGGAGAATTGAGTGCCTATTGGTTTTCCCAGACGATCGGTCCCGATCGCGGCCTGCAATCCTTCATCCAGGCCATGGCGTGCACGCAGGCTCGCGTGACCCTGCATATCCGAGGCAATGATATGTGGGGCCATGGAAAGGCGCTCCTGTCGCTGGCCCAAAGCCTGCAGATCGGCGATAGGGTGAAACTGCTGCCAATGGCGTCGCCGTTCGCGATGGTCGAACTCGCCGGCGAGTACGATATCGGCCTTTCCCTGGAAACCGACGTCAGCGAGAATCGCCGTCGTTGCCTGACCAACAAGATCTTCACGTATCTTCTGGCCGGCCGTCCCGTCCTGATGAGCGACACGCCGGCACAACAGGCGCTGGCGGGCGAGCTGGGCGAGGCGGCGGCGCTCGTGTCGCTGGCCGATCCCGCCACCATCGCCGGACAGTTGGACAGATGGGCGCTGACTCCCGAGGGATTGCAGGCGGCTGGTCGGACGGCATGTCGGCTGGCCCGCGGCCGATTCAACTGGGAAATTGAGAAAGGCGCTTTCCTCGCGTCGGTTGCACAAGCCCTCAATGATCATGAAAATCAGCCGTGCCTACCTTGAAACAACGGGTCGGAGCCTGGCTCATTCCGCGCCTGCCGCTCAATCCGGTCGTGTTCCGTCTCCTGCGCCTCGAGGCGAGGGCAGCGTGGGTGAACTGCCTCAACGCGTTGCACCCGCTCTACTTGGCCCGGCGACGCAGGCTGACGCGCCGCCGTGACATGCTGGTCAACATCGGCAGCGGTCCGTTCGGTCACGACGGCTGGATCAACTTCGATCTTCACGCCCACACGGGCGTGGCGCTTGCCATCGATTGCCGGCACTCGTGGCCGCTGGGCGACGAGTCTTGCCGCGGCATTCACGTCGAGCATTATTTCGAGCATCTCGAACCGAGCCGCGAGCGACCGCGCTTTCTCGCCGAATGCCGGCGTTGCCTGCTGCCCGGCGGCATCCTGAGGATCATCGTGCCGGACGCCCGCAAGTACGCCGAAGCCTACCTTTCTGACGGGTGGGCGGATTTCAATGGCATCGGCTGCGGGGGCGAGCGTCCGGAAACGGCGTTCGCGACCAAAATAGCGGCGCTCAACCATGTCTTCTTGCAGGACGGCGAGCACTACGGCGGAATAGACGCCACGCTGCTTGGCGACGAGCTGACGGCTGCGGGTTTCGCCGATGTGAGGCTGGTCGGCTGGCGCGAGGGCGCGTTTCCCGGCGGTTGCATCGACCGCGAACAGCACCGTCCCTATTCCCTGTACATGGAAGCGCGCAGATGAGTGTGGCGTAGGCTTCATGCGTATCCTGCTCACGGTAGACCCCGAAATCCCCGTCCCGCCGACGACCTATGGCGGCATCGAACGGATTGCCGACGCGCTCGTGCGCGCCTTGATGAAAGCCGGGCATGAGGTCGCCCTGATCGCCCGCGAAGGCTCGACCTGTCAGGCCAGCCGGCTGTTCACGTGGCCGAGCAAGAGCTCGCGATCCATGCGCGACACACTGGGCAATACCGGGTGTCTGGCGGGCGCGGTGCGGACTTTCCAGCCCGACGTCATCCACAGCTTCTCGCGGCTCGCCTATCTGCTGCCGCACCTTCGCGGCAAGCGGCGGATCGTCATGTCTTATCAGCGCGAACCCAGCCTGCGGACCGTGGGGATTTCGGCGCGGCTCGCCGCACCGGGTGTTTTGTCCTTCACCGGCTGCAGCGAATACATTGCCGGGCGCGGCCGTCGTGCGGGCGGCGTCTGGCGGGCCATTCCGAATTTCGTCGAGATGAACCGATTGACGTTCCGTTCGACCGTCGCAGACGATGCGCCGTTGGTCTTCCTCAGCCGAGTCGAGAGCATCAAGGGCGCGGTCCTCGCCATCGCGATCGCGCGGCGAAGCGGTAGCCGTCTGCTGATCGCCGGCAATCATGCCGAGGCCGGCCCGGAGGCCGACTATTGGCGCCATCAGGTCGCCCCCGAGATCGGCAGGGACGGAATAGAATATGTCGGTCCGGTCGACGACGTGCAGAAGAATGAACTGCTGGGGCAGGCCAGGGCGATGCTGGTGCCGATCCAGTGGAACGAGCCATTCGGCATCGTGTTTGCCGAGGCGCTGGCGTGCGGAACGCCGGTCATCTCCTGTCCACGCGGCGCTCTGCCCGAGATCGTGCGCAACGGCCGGGAAGGCTTTCTCATCGAGACCCTGGAGGAAGGATGCGACGCGGTGCGTCGGCTCGGCGAGATCGACCGGACTGCTTGCCGCGACCGTGCCGAAAGCCATTTCTCGGTCGACGCCGTTGTCGGCCGATATGTCGACATTTATCGGAGCGGCGCATGAAGCGCCTTGTCTTGCTCTCCACCTATTTCCCGCCGGGCAATCTCGCCGGCGTTCACCGGGCGCGCCTGTGGTCGCAGTACCTCCCGGAGTTCGGCTGGGAGCTGACTGTGGTGACCACCGCTGCGCGCTACTACGAGGAGCGTCCTGATCCTGCCCTGTCGACGCTGGTGCCCGCCGACGCCAAGGTGATCTATACGAGAGCGCTGCCGACGCGGCCGATCCGGCTGGTTGGCGATCTTGGGATCCGCGCCATGTGGTGGCACTACCGTGCCTTGAGCGACCTCGCATCTCGACGAAAGATCGACTTTCTCCTCATCACCGTGGCGTCACACTATTCGTCCGTCCTCGGGCGGCTCATTCATCGCCGTTTCGGCGTCCCCTACGGCATCGACTACCAGGATCCCTGGATCGGCGAGACGCGCCGGCCACGGCCGATCTTCAGCAAGGCGTGGGCGGCCGAGAATCTGGCGCGCCTGCTCGAACCATGGGCGGTTCGTGACGCGGCGCTGATTTCAGGCGTCGCTCCCGGCTACTTCGCCGGCGTCCTGGAGCGCAATCCGGCGCTGGCGACGCGCGCGGTGACGGCAGCCATGCCGATCGGCGGTTCGGAGCTGGACTTCGAGACCGTGCGCCAGCAGTCGATCCGGCCCTTTCTCTACGACCCCGCTGACGGGCTTTTTCACCTGATCTACGCGGGCGCGTTGCTGCCTGCCGGCGTTGCAGTCGTGGAGGCGTTCCTGCAGGGCCTTGCCCGCCTGCGGTCCACCGCTCCCGCCACGGCGGCCGGTCTGCGCGTGCATTTCGTGGGTACCGGCCGGTCGCCCGACGATGCCCAGGGGCACCAGGTGTTGCCGCTGGCGCGGCGGGCGGGCGTCGAGGATCTGGTGACCGAGCATCCGCACAGGATCGGCTATGTCGATTCGCTCAATCACCTGGTGCGCGCCAACGCCGTTCTGGTGCTCGGCTCGACGGAGCGGCACTATACGCCCTCAAAGCTCTTCCTGGCGGTGCTGTCGCGACGGCCCGTTCTGGCGGTTCTCCATAAAGCTAGCACGGCCGTCGACATGCTGGCGGCCGCTCGCGCCGGGCGCACCATCTTGCTGCCCGAGGACGGCTTGCCCGACCCCGGCGTCATCGCTGCCGAAGTGCAGGCGCTGGTCGAGCGGCCAACCTACGATCCGGCCGCCGTCGATTGGTCGGCCTTCGACGCCTACTCGGCCCGCAACTCGGCGCGCCACCTGGCGGAGGCTTTGGACCGCACGTGCGAACGGCTGGCAGCGAGGTGACCATGCGCCTCGGGGTCCTGACCACTCATCCCATCCAGAGTCACACGCCGATCTTCCGCGAGCTGGCGCGACAGTGCGACCTCACCGTGTACTTCGCCCACCGCCAGACGCCGGAGGGGCAGGCGCAGGCGGGCTTCGGCGTGCCCTTCGAATGGGATGTCGATCTTTTGTCGGGCTATGACAGCGCTTTTCTCGACAACCGGTCCCGGCATCCCGCGACCAACCGGTTTTTCGGCTGCGATACGCCCGGCATCGACGAAGCTGTTGAGCGGGGACGCTTCGATGCCTTCATGGTGACGGGGTGGGCCGTGAAGTCGTTCTGGCAGGCGGGCAGGGCCTGCCGGCGCCGCAAAGTGCCGGTCCTGATCCGCGGCGATTCGCAGCTCGCGGAGCGACGACGCTTGCCATTGCGCCTAGTGAAGGAACTGCTCTATCCGCGGCTGCTGAGGACCTTCGACGGATTTCTCTATGTCGGGCGCCGCAACCGCGACTATCTGCGACACTACGGCCTGCCGGAGGATCGCCTGTTCTTCTCGCCCCATTGCGTCGACAACGACATGTTTGCCGCCAAGGCCGAGGCCTTGCGCGGGGCGCGCCGCGAGGGCATGGGCGGGGTCGTACCGGCAAAATCGGTGCTGTTCGCCGGCAAGCTCGTGGAGCGCAAGCGTCCATTCGATGTCATCCGGGCGTTGGCTCTACTGGCGGCCGAAGGATATCGCGCGCAAGCGGTGTTTGTCGGCGCCGGCGAGCTCGAGGAAAGCCTGCGCCGCGAGGCGGCGGGCAGCGGCGTTCCCGCGATCTTCCATGGCTTCCAGAACCAGAGCCGCATGCCTGCGCTCTACGCGGCGGCCGATCTCCTCGTCCTGCCCTCCGACCATCAGGAGACCTGGGGGCTGGTCGTCAACGAAGCCATGGCCTGCGGCGTGCCGGCGGTCGTGTCCGACGCAGTCGGCTGCGGTCCCGACCTGATCGAGAGCGGCCGGACCGGCGCGGTGTTCCCGTTGGGCGATGTCCCGGCGCTTGCCGCGGCGATCCGCTCGACCTTGGCCCTGGAACAGTCGTCGGTCCGCCGTCATTTGAGCGAAAAGATGGCGTCCTATTCGCCTTTGGCGGCGGTTCGGGGTATTGTCGAAGGGGCGCGCGTCCTGGCCTCGGCCAGGCTGGCCGGGGTGGCCTGTTGAGTTCGCGGGGAGCAGCGGCGGGATAGCAGATGACGATTGTTGCAGAGCTGCCGATGGAACCGCCCATCCGGTTCGACTTTGCGTTCCTGCGCAAGGGAGCGGTGTATTTCGCCATCGCCTTGCTGCTGCTCGCGCCGTTCTCGCGCGACCCGGTCGCGACGGTCTTTTGCGGCGTCATGCCGTGGGTCTTGATCAGCCTGGTCGATCAGCCGGGAATGCCCGCGGTGGCGGTCTACTACCTGCTGTGGCAATGGATCCAGGGCGCCGCCCGATTGCTCATAGGGTTTGTCGACGGCGAGTCGATTGGCGAGGGCACCTACGGTTGGCCCGTCTACCGGGCCTTCTGGTACTCGATGGCCAGCCTCATTGTGTTTGCCTTGATGTTTCGGGTTGCGCTGAGCGGGGTGCGTGCGCCGACTGACGACAAGCGCGATGAACATTACGATTGGAACCCCTCGGCGCTGTTCTGGGTCTTCCTGGGGGCTACCGTGCTTTCCGGCGCGGCCTCGTTTGCAGCGTCGTTGGCTCCGGGAATCGCTCAGCCGCTGGTCGCGGTGGGCGCGCTGAAGTATGCCGTCCTGTTCGTACTGTTCGCGACCGTCGTGGCGACCAGCGCTGGAACCGAATGGCTTCTTGCCGCGGTGGCGATCGAGGTTGTGCTCGGATTTGGCGGATTCTTTTCCGGCTTCAAGGAAGTCTTCATCGTTCTGTTGCTCGCCGCGCTTGCCGTGCGCGTGACCTTGCGCACCAGCAACATGATCGGCGGCTTTGCGACGATCGCGACGCTGGTGGCCCTGGGCCTGTTCTGGACGGCGGTGAAAGCCGAATATCGCGACGTGGTGTCGGGCTATTCGGGCGCCCAGACTGTAACCGTCTCCATCCCGGAACGGGCGGGTCTGCTGCTCCACAAGGCCTTCAATCCGGGGGAGATCGACTGGGGGTTGGCGACCGATCAGCTGCTGAGGCGCATCGCCTACGTCGACTACTTCGGCGCGGTGATCGGCTATACCGAGATCGCGCCTGAGTCCGAAAGCCTTGGCCGGTGGCGCGACGCTTTGGAACACGTCGCCAGGCCACGCGTTTTCTTTCCCGGCAAGACGGCTCTGGACGACACCGAAGTGTCCATACGCTACGCCCGCGCCGACGTCGAGGACGAGACGCGCATCGGCACGTCCATCAGCATCGGCTACATGGCGGAGAATTTCATCGATTTCGGCTTCCCCGGCATGCTGTTCCCGGTGGCGGTGATGGGCCTGGTGCTGGGGATGATGCTGCGCTATTTCATGACCCGTCCCGTCGCCTGGACGGTGCGGGAAGGCTTCGCCACCGCCCTGGTTCTCGCGCTGGTCACCGGCATGGAATTGTCGTTGGCGAAGTTTCTCGGCGGCACGATCGTCGTCTTCGCCGTGCTCTCGCTATCCCTGAAATTCTTTTTTCCGGTCGCAGTGCGCTTGGTCAAACAATGAGCTGGCCGCCTCATTGCTTGCGGACGGTTGTATTAGTGACGAAACAGGCGGGCGATGATATCGTTCTGGCTGAAGAGAAGTTACTACGCGGCCATGTGGCTGCCGATGAGCCTTGATTCCGATCTCGGTCGTCCGGGGGTGCTCTTCAGAGAGCACGAGCCGGATCCTGACGTTCCCCATACGGTGATCATCGAGGTTCCCCGATCTGCGTCGAGGAAAGCCCCAGCCTACTTTTGGTGTGGAGCATCGCGGTTAGTGTCGAGCATCGCGATCTGCATGTCGCAGTGGTCGGAAATTGTTTTCTTCCGAAAGCACTTTGCCGCGCGCCTCGTGGGATTAACACATGACCGTTGATGTTTCTGTCGTCATTCCTACGCGGGACCGTCTATGGTCTCTGCCCCGTGCTGTTGAATCTTGTCGGAGCTCAACTCTGAAGGTTCAGATAATCTTGATCGATGATGCCAGCACAGACGGCACTCGCGAATGGCTACAACAGCAGCGCGATTTGATAGTTGTACCCGGGGAAGGCTGGGGAAAGCCTTGGGGTGTCAATCGAGCCATGGGATTAGCCGAAGGAACCTATGTCCGGTTTTTGGATTCTGACGACTGGTTGAACGCTCGCGCCAACGAAGTCCAATACGAAGTTGGCAAGAACACGAGTGCAGATATTGTCGTTTCAGGCATGGACATTTACCGAGACGACAAGTTTGTCGAAACGATTCCCTGGATCCCGACCGACGACTTCGTCGCACAGCAACTGGGTGAAACCTTAGGCTCGCACTACTCGGCGTTCCTGTTTCGGCGGGAATTCGTCAGCGACATACCTCACCGTACGCTATTTCCAGCGTCCAACTTTGCCTCTCGCGACGATCGTTGTTTTGTCCTGGAAGCAGCGTTGCGTCATCCGCGACTGGCGGTGAGTCCGATGGTGGCTCTCTGTCATCGTCTTCATGGAAAGCCGCGCCTTCAATCCCGCGGTGGCCTTGGCGCAATAGGGTCACACATTCAGACCTTGAACGTCTACCGCCAAATCCTGAAGTTGCTTGAGGAGCGATCTGAGCTGACCGCGAGACGGCGGCGGGCTGCCAATAAAATCCTTTGGCCTTTGGCGCATTGGATTGCGCGCACGGATCTAGATGAGGGGAGTCGAATTGCTCGTTGGGTATTCGAGCTGGAGCCCAAATTCAAGCCGCCCGATACCGGTTGGCTCGGACTGCTGTACCGAAAGCTCGGCTTTGTGGGGACTGCGAGGCTGCTGAAATTGCGCCGGATGGTCCTCGCTCCTTTAGCGTGGCTCGCTGGTCAACGGTAGATATGAAATGCAGTCGTAATTCTTGGCGTTCGAGGGCGCATTCATGACGTCATACGATAATCGCATTGTTCTCGAGCCAGGTCGTGCCGAGCGGCACTATTGGCGGGATATCTGGGCGTACCGTGAACTTTTTGCGATACTGGCCTGGCGTGATGTTTCCGTGCGCTATAAGCAAACTGCCGTAGGCGTTGCTTGGGCGGTCATTAGACCGTTCCTGACTATGCTCGTGTTCACTGTCGTGTTTGGTGGATTGGCGAATCTTCCCAGCGCTGGAGCCGCACCGTATCCCATAATGGTCTTTGCGGGCATGCTGCCCTGGTTTTTGTTCTCTACTATCTTGAGCGAAGCGTCTGGCAGCTTGGTCGCGAACGCCAATCTCGTAGGCAAAGTTTATTTCCCACGCATCATCATTCCTTCCGCGACCGCATTCGTGGCGTTGACGGATTTTGCCATCAACCTCGCGATGCTCGCCATCTTGATGGTCTGGTACAGCTTTATACCGACCTGGCGAATACTGCTGTTGCCGGCATTTGTCGCGCTCGCGATGCTGGCGAGTTTCGGGCCGTCGCTCCTTATGACCGCCCTCAATGTGAAGTATCGCGACTTTCGCTACATAATTCCGTTCATCGTTCAGTTTGGAGTCTACGTTTCACCGGTCGGGTTTTCGAGCGCCATCGTGCCCGAGACGTGGCGGTTCTGGTACAACCTCAACCCGTTGGTCGGTGTGATCGATGGGTTCCGTTGGTGTCTGCTGCAGGAAAGCAGCTCGCTGGACCCTTCCAGCTTTTCATCGGCGCTGTTCGTAACCGCCATTTTTCTTTGGATCGGTATTTTTTACTTCCGAAAGACCGAACGCACCTTTGCGGATGTGATCTAGCATGAGCGACGATGTCGTCATCCGGGTCGAATCCCTCGGCAAGAAATATCTGATTAGGCAAGTAGAGCGCGAGCGATACGTGGCGCTCCGCGATGTAATCGCTCGCACCGCAATTGGCACTTGGCGCAAGGTGACGGATGCAGTGCGGACCCGTGACGCCCCTCGCGGCAGCTCTAGCGAGGAATTTTGGGCGCTCAAAGGTATCGACTTCGAGGTCAACCGCGGCGAGGTGATGGGCATCATCGGCCGCAATGGTGCGGGCAAGTCTACGCTGCTGAAGATACTGAGCCGGATCACTGAACCCTCGGAAGGCCGCGTAACAATCAATGGCCGTGTCGCAAGCCTTCTTGAAGTCGGTACCGGCTTTCATCCCGAACTCACCGGCCGCGAAAACATATACTTAAATGGCGCTATCCTTGGCATGAGGCGACCTGAGATCAAACGCAAGTTCGACGAGATCGTTGCATTCGCGGAGGTCGAGAAATTCCTGGATACGCCAGTGAAACGCTACTCAAGCGGTATGTATGTTCGGCTCGCCTTCGCAGTCGCTGCGCATCTCGAGTCCGAAATCTTGATCGTCGATGAGGTGCTCGCAGTCGGGGACGCTGAATTTCAAAAGAAGTGTCTGGGCAAAATGGATGAAGTGGCACGCGGAGGCCGCACAGTACTATTCGTAAGTCACAATATGCCAACAGTCCGGCATCTATGTAGCCGGGCCATCTTGCTCGCGGGCGGTCACAAGGTGTTCGACGGAAGCAGCGAAGCGACAATTCTCAAATATATTCAGGCCACCCAATCGGGGAAAGCATTGAAAGAAATTCAGCGGATGATTGAGCATTTCCCGCCTGACCCGTCGTTTCGACTGCATCGGGTCGATGTCGTGCAGGACGGAATGAGCACCGTGGACATCATCAATAACAAGCCCGTTGACATTGTCATTGAGTATACAGTGTTGGAGGAAGTTACCGGCCTGCATGTATACTTCTTGCTGTACGATCTCGAAGGCAACTTGCTTGTCGAGAGCTTGCACAACGGACATGAAAGTGGTCCTCCAGTCATGCGGCTGGGGAGATATATATCGCGCGGCACGATCCCAGCGAATTTTCTCGCCGGAAGACCTTACGAGCTGGAGATAAACGCAGCCATACATCGTGTCCGGGAGTGTATTCCTCAACCAACGCCCATTAGCTTCAAGATAAATGTCACGGCGACAGGCTCTGTGAATTCTGCCTATCCTGGGTATGCGTCGCCGGGGAAGATTGCTCCGCTATTTCAGTGGGGTACCGAAAGACTATGAATTCGACACGCAGAGAGCAGGCGCGACGACTCGCCAAACTCCTACTTCCGCCCATCTTCCTGAAGTTGGTAATGCCTGTCCGAAACGAGCGCAGGCTTGTTTGGGAGGGCATCTATCCAGACCGTCGTTCAATTGCTACCTTGAACGACCGTTATGATGACGACATTCAAGTGAAAAAGCACTCGGCTTGGACTGAGAATGCTCTTGACGCTCTCCGCCGGGGAGAAAGACCAGTACTTTGGCATGACACCCTCGCAATTGTCGCGGCGATAGTAGGTGCCAGTGAGGGCAAGGTCCGTGTGTTAGACTTTGGTGGCGGGGTAGGATCTGGTTACGTTCATCTGCTAGCCTCCCTTTGTAACAATGCCGCTATTGACTATCACGTCGTAGAATTGAGTGCCATGTGTGCGGAAGGGCGTCGTCTTTTTTCTAATGACAAGCGCATAACGTTTCACGATTCATTGTCCAAGTTTAATGGGCAGCCGGATATCGTGTATGTGAATAGTGTCCTTCAATACATTGATGACTACGGCGAGTTACTACGACGGCTTGCAGCGCTTAACGCGAGGTTTGTGCTGTTGGCGCGATCGGCAGTGGGGAATTTTCCGACCTTTGCAACAAAGCAGCTTAATCTACAGAGCAAGATACTCGCTTACTGGTTCCTGAACCGTGACGAAATCGTTGGCCAGCTTAAGGCTTGGGGCTATACCTCCATCTATGAGGGCTTGGACGAACAAGAATTCGATCAAAGCAATTTTCCGGAGACACATCGCATCGGCAGAATGCGAGACCTACTGTTTTGCCGTCCGGCAACAGGAGTAACTTCGAACAACTAGACAGGCCTACCAAAAGGATTGGGGAGATGAATCAAACGACTGAGGAGCAAAAGCCTACGTCCGAGAAGGCGATGAATGAATTTCCTCTAATGGACGTCGGGGAGGGCAATATTGTTTTGTTTCATCCCCACGTTCCTGCGAGGGCCTTTGAAGCCGTGAGCAGCGTGCTACGGACGCGGTGGATTGGGCAAGGCCCACGGGTCGAAGAGTTTGAGCAGCGATTCAGCGAGCGATTTACCGATGGTCTGCCTGCGATTGCGGTGGGATCCGGCACGGATGCGCTTCATCTTGCTTATGTCTTGGCAGGCCTGCAGCCTGGGGATGAAGTCATATCACCGCTCTTTACCTGTACGGCGACGAATATTCCCTTTCTGTACATGGGTGTGAAGGTCGTTTTCGCCGACGTACAGCCGGGGACGCTGAACATCGATCCGGCTGATATCCGGAGACGAATTACAACGAAGACAAAGGCCTTGGTCTGCGTCCACTACGGCGGCCTGCCCTGCGACATGGATGAACTGCAATCGATCGCCGATGAATACGGGTTGAAGGTGATCGAGGATGCGGCCCACGCGTTGGGCGCGACATACAAGCATCGGAATATCGGAGAGCTGTCCGATTTCACAATGTATTCGTTTCAAGCCATCAAAAGCATTACGACTGGCGACGGAGGTATGCTCGTCGTCAAGGACAAGTCGTTGCTCGACAAGGGCCAGAGAGTGCGCTGGTTTGGAATCGACCGAAAAGCCAAACAGGAGGGTATCTGGCAAAACGACATTACCGAGATCGGTTACAAGTATCAGATGACAGACATCTCGGCAGCTCTGGGCTTGTCGGCCTTGGATGAGTTCGATGAGATCCTGTCGTACAGACAGTCTTTGTTGAAGCAGTATGAGCGTGAGCTTTCTGATATTCCGGGCTTGATGACGATTGGGTCCAACTACAACGACCGAACTCATGCGGCTTGGATGTGCACGATCCTGGCTGAGGGCCGCGAGGCTTTGCAGGCGAAGCTGCGTAGTTGCGGGATCGAGTCGGCTCAGGTTCACTATCGGAATGACCGATACACCGTGTTTGGGGGGCGGCGCGCCGACTACCCGAATATGGACGCCATAGAGGACAAGTATCTGGTGTTGCCGCTACATACGCGCATGAGTTCGGAAGATGTTTCGCGTGTTTGCTCGGCCATTCGGAGCGGATGGTGAGTTCCGTGCGGGATGAAATGAATTAGCTGACGCCATAGGCCTGCAGCTGCGGACATCGTTCGAGACGCGTGGAATGCAAGAAGCCGCCGCCAATTTAATGCCTCTGACGATCCTTCTTGCCGTAAAGGGTCGTCATCTGCATACGTTGCGCTTTCTCTGGTATGCTAACAAGTGCCGTCTACCTTACCATTTCCTAGTGGCAGATGGTGCAGTAAGCAGCACGATGGCAAATCTGCTCGAGAATTCAGGTTCGCTATTTCCTCACCTGAACATTGAATACGTCCGATATCCGGACGACGTCGACTACCAAGCCTACTTCAGGAAGCTGGCCGATGCAGCGTCGCGCGTTCGCACTCCATACGTGATGCAGGTAGACAACGATGACTTCTTGGTTCAGTCGGGGGTCTCGCGGTGCATCACTTTTTTAGCTGAACATTCGGAGTTTGTCGGCATATCCGGCGGTATTGGAAGCGTCTCCCTACGCCCCAATAGACGCGGCGTCCTGCATGATGTTGTCGGCCTCGTTGAAGGAGTCACATTTCCATACGGCCACCATTATTTTCCACGCAAGTTTGAATCCCCCAGTGTTGCAGAACGCATCGCTACCGACTTTCACGGAACCTATGCTCTCTACTACTGCGTCTTCAGGAGCGAGGCATTCAAGACCGTGAGCAATGAAATCGTGGAGTTGAACATGTCTGACCTCCAATTGTACGAAACCTATCTGGGAGTGCGCGCCAAATCCTTAGGGAAAAGTCGAATCGATCCGTCAACTATCTCGTATATTCGCCAGGCCGGCACCTCTACAAGCGCAAGAAAGTATCACCAGGATTGGGTCAATCATTTGGTGCATAGTCGCTTTACCAGCGATCTCGACTCAATGGTTGGCTATATATCACGATTCGTAGCTGAGCAGGACGGTGTGCGCGAGGACGTCTATGCAGAGAACTTCAGGCAACTCTATGCCGACAAGTTGCAAGCACAATTGCGGAGCAGTCTGAATGTAAGTCCGTACCGTTCTCGTCGGCATCCCAGCAGGATCGCCAAGGCCATCGTGTCCCGAACCGTGAGGCGGGTACGCCAAAGCGACATGGTGCGACGGGCGATCGTACGCCGCGACGTGGAGGCGTTATCCAAGCAATTGATCAGCTTCGGTTCCACCAAGCAGTACGCCACAGCCGTTGTTCGAGAACTAGAGGAGATATTTGACGTATTGCAACGGGACGATCTCTCAGAGTTTGTGGCCAAGCAAGCGCCAGATCTCTTGTGAGGGGCGCATCTGTGATCATCTCGACCTACCAAAGCAGGGATAGCAACTCGACGTTTCCGCAATCACCTCTGTATGACGGCTCGTGGCGGTCTGCGCGGCAGCGCAGATATCGGCCTGTCGTGCTGAAGCAGTTGGGCCACAAATGACAGCCGCGTGGAGTGGCATCGTCCTCGCTGGCGGGCGAGGCTCCCGTCTAGCGCCTGTCACCGGTGCTCTTAACAAGCAACTTTTGCCAGTCTACGACAAGCCGATGATATACTACCCGTTGTCGGTTTTAATGCTGGCGGACATCCGCCGCATCCTGGTCATTTCAACGCCGAACGACTTGCCACTCTTCAGAGGTGTCCTTGGCGATGGATCGGCTTTCGGGCTGGAAATTCAATATGCCGGGCAGGCAGAGCCAAGGGGTCTTGCCGAAGCTTTCCTTATTGGCTCCGACTTCATCGGCCGGACACGATCTGCTCTCATCCTTGGCGACAATATTTTTTACGGACAACGCTTTGGCGACTATCTAAGCAATGCTCAACAACGCATGCATGGGGCAACGGTATTTAGCTATCCTGTCCACGATCCATCGAACTTCGGCGTCGTCGAATTCGATTCTCATGGAAAAGCCCTATCTATTGAGGAAAAGCCGGTGAAGCCTAAGTCAAATTTCGCCATAACCGGCCTTTACTTCTATGACGATCAAGTAACGGATATAGCGCGGAGCGTGCGCCCCTCCACGCGCGGGGAGTTGGAAATTACCGATGTTAACCGGGCTTATCTCGAGAGAGGGCAGCTTTTCGTTGAACAGCTCGGCCGAGGCTTAGCGTGGCTCGACACCGGAAACGCATCTGCACTTCTCGACGCCTCGAATTTCGTCGCGACAATGCAGCGTCGACAGGGGCTGCAAATCGCGTGCCTCGAAGAGATTGCGTTTCGGAAAGATTGGATAAGCTCTAGAGATATGGAGCAGCGCGCCTATGCGCTGCGTCACAGCCCCTACGGTCAGTACTTGGCTGAAATAGCTGAGAAGGGCTACTGACGGAGCGATGTCTACTTGGCTGCGCGCAAGCTCCACCATCGTTGGTCACCTGGCACGGACTGCGCGTGTCGCCGGTTCTTCATTAGGCATTCAAATCGTTCTCCCGTTCCATGCTGAGGAGGGTTTCGTGCAGAATAATTCCCCTTAGGAGGCAACGCAAATGAGGGGATTGGAGGATGGCAGCACAAAATGAACGCACACTATCCATATGTTCTGAATCTTTTCTACGAAGAGCCAGATCCCGACCGTTGGCTTCCGTTTGATCGCTACCCGCGACGCGTGATTCGTCGTTTGGTACGCGGGCGAGGCAGGATCGGCGGAACGATGCGGGTCTTCGTCAACCTATGTGCTGGATTGGACCGCTTGGGGGCACGTTACCGAATCAATGACTACGGCCATATTCGTCGAGCACCACATGAGTTGGCCTGTGTTGTCGGAAAACCCCATGTCCTCGCTAAGATCCCGCCTGAGACACCGATCCTGTTTGGAACTGCAGGTTACACCCATCCGCTCGACGATTTGGATGCTGTGATACGACACAACATCCGGTCCTACCTGGTCCCCTCCGCTTGGGTCCAACAACTTCACGAAGCCTATTGGCCCGGCATGACGAGAGTTTGGCCCTGCGGCATAGACACCGACCTTTGGTCTCCAGATACGTCGATTGCAAAATCGGTTGACGTCGTTGTCTACGATAAGACGAACGACAGGGACCGGACAGAAAGCGGGGAATCCCTTGTCAGCTTTGTCTGCGCTGGCCTTCAAGCGCGTGGACTGCATTTTGAAATTGTGAAGTATGGAAGCTATCGCGAGCGGGATTTCAAACGGCTTCTCCATCGATGCCGATCGTTGATTTACCTGAGCGCCTCCGAATCACAGGGCTTCGCACTCTTGCAAACCTTAGCCACGGACATACCGGTGCTTGCTTGGGATCCGGGAGGCTATTGGCGGGCTCCAGACTATTATCCACACCGAGTCTTATTCCGCCCCGTAACTTCAGTACCTTATTGGGATGATCGCTGCGGTGAGAAATTCTTCGGCACCGCGGACTTTGAAGAGCAGTTTAATCGCTTCTGGAGCAAAGTTCTCAAGCGGTGTTTCCAGCCAAGAGAGTTGATTACCGGGACGTTGACTCTTGAGCAACGAGCCCGTGCCTATTTGGATATCGTCGGCGCCGTAGCTAACCAGGTGCGGCCGATGGAAGGAACGACACGATGACTACTTTCGGAGTAGTGTCCATCAGTCAAGAAACGTGGGACAGGACCTCCGAACAAGCTTACGTAGGACAATCTCAAAATGGGAAGAAGCGATAAGCGCAGTCTAGCTCGGCGTATCAGCAAGCGGTTAGGTTCCGACGCGATTATATTGATGATGCAGATCCTGGCGCCGAGACTGCCGTTGTCCTTTGCCTTACGAGCTGCGTCCACATTGCTAGAAGGTCAGGGATTTGGTTCAGGGGCGTCGGTTGAAATCAGTGGCGAAATGAGGGTCTTCAACCTGATCCAGTCGGCTAGACCGACACTCGTGGATGTAGGAGGTAACAAAGGGAGTTATACGGCCGCGTTTCTCGCCAGGCATCCCAACGGCCAAGCGATCATCGTAGAGCCGTCAAGCGTCAACATCGAGGAGCTCAAAAGGCGGTTTGCGGGTGACTCGCGAGTTACGATCATAACATGTGCGATCGGCGCCAAGGCGGGGCAGGCAACGTTGTTCGCAGATAGGCCTGGAAGCGGACTGGCATCGCTCACGAAGCGGAGACTCGATCACTTCGGCATGGCCATGATTGTAGATGAGATTGTGGAGGTACGCACGCTCGATAGCATTTTGGCCAATGTTGGTCAGATCTCACTCCTTAAAATCGATATCGAGGGTCATGAACTGGACGCTCTGCGCGGGGCGAAGGAGGTGATTCAGCGAGGTGCTATAGACATGATCCAGTTTGAGTTTGGCGGATCAAACCTCGATACCAAAACAACATTCCAGGATTTCTTCTACGCACTTCCCGAATTCGAGATTTCGGTGATCGGCCCGCGCCGGATTCAGCCTCTTTCGCATTATGACGAGATGTTTGAGCAGTATCGGACCACCAACTACTTGGCTCGGCGAAAGGCAAAGGGCGCACTGCCAAGTTTGTCGGTCGCATAGTATACCAACGCCGCCCCATGCAACGGCACCGCAAGGGCAGGCATGACTTTACGGGCACTCCGATCCGCTTTACTGAAAGCAACCGTCGGCTCCATGTTCCAGCGTAACGTAACGATGGGATTCTTTGTGCTTCATCAGACCTCAAGACGGGCAAAGCAACTATTCGTACTACTTATGGCTCTTGTGCCGCCATTGCGCCGAGGCCTCAACCGCTATTATTTGACGCTTAACAATGCAGGCTTAGCGGATTTTCAGAGGCGATACGCTAAGATTTTCCGTCGTAAACCGATTCAACGACTAGTGCGCGGATCATCGGCCCAGTGGACGACGCGTTTTATGGCGCGTGATATTCTTATGCCACTGACACCAAGTATGATCTGGCGGGATTGGGACTCAGCCCTATCTATCACTGGCAACGATATTGAGGTCAAGCAGACATATTCGACATTCCTAGCGAGCGACAATCGACCTGACATATTTTTCGATGTCGGCGCGAACTACGGTACTCACTCCATCCTGTTCCGATCCGCCGACGTCTCCGTCATTGCCTTCGAGCCGAATCCGACATGCTTTGAATTTTGCACGCAGGTTTGCCGCCTCAACGGTTTTTCGGTTCCTCGATGGGAAAATGTAGCTATTGGCAGTCACATTGCGGATGTCGATCTCATTTATCCAGAACGCGATACTTGGCTTGGCTCCACTTCGCCTACTGTTATCGATATGGTCTCATCAGCCAGTGAGGTGATTCGCGTTCGCGTGCCGCAAAGGGTGCTTGACGATTATTATGACGAAGTCGTCGGTAAGAAGTTGTTAATCAAGATAGATGTGGAGGGAGCTGAAATAGAAGTTCTTCGCGGAGCGTCTCGAATCCTGGACGATATTCGGCCTGCCGTAATTTTCGAGAGCAATGACCATACGCTGCGTGCGCAACTTTACGATTTACTGGTCTCGCATAATTATGGAATTTATTGTCTTCCATGGCGCCTCGTTGAGCGCCCGTTGCCGATGGAGCAACTAGAGTTTTGCAATGGTGCTTCAGTCAACTTTATAGCAATGCCGCATCCCGTTTCTACAGAAAGCTAACCGACTGACTTGGTTGCAAGAACACGCTCTGCAAAGCCAGGCGTCTTCGAGGTCACGTAGGGAAGAGTAGGTCATGGCCGCGCTAGTCGTGAAGCGACTTTGATAAGGCAGAGGACATTTCGCGGGTGCGCCTGATATCGGCGGTCACGACACGCCGAGCCGGTCAATGATCCTATGAAGTGCGCAGGCAACCGAATGATCGGTCAGAGCGCGCCTCTGCCCCAGGCGTCGCAGCGCGTGGCGCCTGGCGCGATCATCGGCAAGCATTTCAAGCTTGGCCACAAGCTCTTCAGCAGTACGGTAGGTCTCGATCTCTGTGCCTAGGTCATATAGCTGCTCAAGGCCTTCGGTCCACTCGGATAGATAACATGCGCCGAGCATCGGAGCTTCGATATCGCGCAGCCGAGAGTAAGTAAGCGGCCGCCTGTCCGATGTGTCGGGGCGCGAGACTCGATTGACCCCGATTGTGACTTCGGCTTCGCGGGTAACTCTAAAATAGTCGTTACCGGTAACAGGTCCGGGAGTGTCGGAATCGCGAATCGCGATCTGACCAGCCGCGTTGAGCCGTTGTTCGATTTTATAGAACAGAGACATCAAGCCCCATTGCTCGACGAGCGCGACCTGATTGCGCAAGACCTGCAAGTATGGACGGCGACGAATTGGTTCACCATCGGATCTATACTTCCACCCATGGCCGCGAATCATGAATTTGCCTCCAAGGGCAAGGGCGCGGCCGAGAAGCTCCGCTCGCAATTCGTCGCGACCCCCGATGAAGGTGGGCGGCTCAGTTTCTGCGGTAGGAAGCTGGCGCAAATCGCTGGGTACCCAGCAAGGCATCGGCGCATTGATAGAGGGCAACCTCGCCTTCTCATAGAGCGGCAAAGCTTCGAATTCAGGCACCCAATGAAGGTCGAAAGGGACGTACTCCAGCGGCACTTTTCGATATAGACGCACATTGTCGCAGAAGAAGTTCACGCACGGCACGCCGATTCGACGTATTTCCCGTATCGCACCTTCGTCGATATGGATGGGGTAAAAGTAAGAGACGAAAAGCGAAAGTCCAGCGCCTGCGTGTTCCTTGCGAACGTAGGCGAGCACGGCTTCCCACGTGCGCGATCGCCAAGCTGTCAATTCTTGGCCCGAGAGGGTAAACGCTTCGACCCAGTCCACTCCCGGTACTTCGACCGGCTCCAGCCCTGCTTCCCTACAACCTTCTATAAAGTATCGGCGCCAATGTTCATAACCGATAAGGGGATGCTTCTTCTGAGCTTGGAGGCAACTCACTAGGACGCGCGTCATGCACTTGCTCGCTGCCGGTCTAGAAGAGGTTCACGACTTGCGGGGCAAAGTTCTTTGGCAGCAATACGGCCACCCCTGATGAGTGGAGGCTTTTCAGATAGGCCAAGTCACCCAGCCGTCGGCGATCTATCACAACGTCACCAGGTAGTGCACCAAGAACTTGCATCTTAAGCTTCGTGGCCACCCGTTCGCTGAGGCGAAGTCTTCCTGAAATTTTGTCAGGCTCTACTTGCACATCATATCGTGGGTTGACAGCCAGCATTGCTCTCTCCTCGCTTGAAAACCCGCTTTCACTCGCGAACTGGAACGTGTCGACCTTACCGTCCTTGAACAAAAAGGTAGCGCTGCGCGCGTTGGCGAGCGTGTTGGCATCGTTCGTCCATTGGGCCTCAGCAGGCTCTAACGGCGTAAAGTAAAGGCTCTTGTCCCCGGCGCAATCGAGCATGAGCTTTCGGTAGTCCTCCATCGATTCGAAATGGTTCTGGCAAATACGGTAGAAACGCGTAGGTACAATGCGCCCTTCGACGTCCGGCGTAACACCGTCAAGGATCGTCTTGCCGGTATTGGAGGTGACGCGCAGCGACTCCCGTATAAACTGGGCTTGGGATGGAATCTCGCTTAGGCATGTCGAACTGAATACCTCTGAAAACACGCCATCTTCGAAGGGAAGCGAAAATTGTACGTCGTGGCAAATATAGCTGGAGTCGGGCGCGATGAAGCGCTTGACTACAAACAGATTAAGCAACTGCCCATCCATGCTTACGACTGGCAGCGAAGTATCGCGGCCACGAAGAAGAAGTTCAAACGGCCCGTGACCGCAGCACAGCGATAAGACAGGCCCGGCGATTCGAATATCGCGCAAACGCGTGCGCAGGTTTGCGAGCTCATCGCTGATGAAGCGGCTGACGTAGAACGTGCTCCAAATCTGTGGCAATAAGCGTCGGCGGACGCGCATCACACTGCTACCAATGCGTGTGCTCGCGAAGGCATTTGTCAGGCCGCGTCTGTGCCGAAGTGCGCCACGCCGTCCAATAACTTCATAGTCGTTCCACGCGAACAGATCCTTCTCCACCTGCGGGCCAAGTCGAGAGTTGAGCTTCCTTGAGAAGCTCAGATAGTCGATAGGATCTGGAGAAATCAGCCGGTGAAGCAGCGTTATTTGTCGAGCAATCCAGCCCAGGAGCCCGGTGACGTCGCCGGCCCTGAGATACTCGATAGCAGCTACTTGAAGCGGTACATAGGGAGCCAGTACGTCTTCGGAACCGCCGTACCCCTTCGCTAAGCTGAGCAAGAGAACGCCGTCGACCACGGGGAACTCGAAACAACGGCAGCGAAGGAGGGCCCATTTTATGTGACCCACATCTTTCTTGAACTCATGCGTTATCGTGAAGCGCCCAAGACAGTATGGGCACTTCATTTGGTCGATCAGTTCGCGTCTCATTCTATTTGTCCCCAGTGTCCGCCAGAACCCCACGACGTCGCGGGCACACGCCAAGGTGGCGAAATAGACGGCCTCATCGCGTCCGGACTACCAAAATCTTGCTCAATAAGAGGCGAATCCTATACTGAATAAATGCACCCGATATGCCGAGGTCTTACACGTTACCTTCTCGAGCGTCGATGTAAAACGTACTGTCAATTGAACCAAGGCGACTTGCTTGCGCATTCTCCACGTTGTCCCGACCTATTGGCCGGCCGTACGCTATGGTGGCCCCATACGCTCGGTCCACGCCTTGGCGCGCGGCTTGGCGGAGCGCGGTCACGACGTTGAGGTCTTCACGACGAACGTCGATGGCCCGGATGTGAGCACCGTTTCGCTCGCCGAGCCGGTCGATATGGACGGCGTGCGAGTCACTTATTTCGCGAGTCCTGCGCTGCGGCGTCTCTACTGGTCGCCGGCGATGGGGCGCGCCCTGGCAGCGCGCGTACGCTCGTTCGATCTCGTTCATCTCCATTCGATTTTCCTGTGGCCGACCTGGGCCGCCGCCCGCGCCGCACGAGCGGCCGGCGTTCCGTACATCCTGGCACCTCGCGGCATGCTCATACCCGAACTGATCCGGCGAAAAAGCCGGTGGGCCAAGACGGCGTGGATAACCCTGATTGAACGCCGCAATCTGGCGGCGGCTGCCGCCATCCACGCGACGTCGGATCTCGAGGCGCAGGACATCGGCCGCTTTGGCTGGACGTTGCCGCGCGTGGCGGTGATCCCCAACGGAGTCGACGATCCTGAAGCTGTAACGGACGCGGCATCAACGGATGTCGCGGCAGCGATCAAGGACGGTGGCATCGTTCTATCGCTTGGGCGCATCATCTGGATAAAGGGCCTCGATCGGGTCATCCGAGCATTGCCGGCGGTTCCGGGTGCGCGTTTCGTCATTGTCGGCGACGATCCGGAAGGTCATGCAGCATTCCTGTCGCGTGAGGCGCAACGCCTGGGCGTGGCCGACCGGGTCACCATCCTCCCGCGCCACGTCGAAGGTGCCGACAAGGAAGCACTCTTCGCGGCTGCCACAGCGTTCGCGATGCCCTCTCTTTCGGAGAATTTCGGCATTGCCGCCATCGAGGCGATGCGCCGCGGCGTTCCGGTGCTTGTGACGCCCGAAGTCGGTATTGCCGATCTGGTGCGTCAGTCGGGCGGTGGAATCGTTGCCGTGGGCGAGCCCGATGCGATCGCCAGTGGCCTCAATCGGCTGCTCGCGGATCGAGCAGCATCGCGGGAAATGGGCGCATCCGGCCAGGCTTACGCGAAGGCGCGCTATGATCGGGCGTCCGTAGCGGCAAGGATGGAGGAACTCTACGGTGACGTCCTGTCCTCGTGTCCCAAGAGCCGTGCCGCGGGCGTTGCATGAGCGAGCTGTTGAGTCTCAGCCCGTTCGATCCGCAGCGCGAGCGTCGTCTCGTCCTAATCGCCGATTCACTGCCGCCCGACTTCGGTGCCGTCGGGCAATACATGTTCCTGCGCGCCGGGATGTTTGCCGATCGCGGCCATCTCGTCGAATTGTTCGGCCTGACTTCGGGTGCTGCGTCGGTCCAGCACAAAGCTCATGGCCAGGGCTCCCTGACGGTGACCCGAATTCAGGCGCCGTCCGTGCCGCGCAACGGCTTGCTCGCGCGTCTGGCGTGGACGCTGTCGATTGAAGTGCGTCTGGTGACCAAGGCGTTCCGGAGTCTGCGCTCGGCCGACGGCATTCTATTCACGGGTTCGCCGCCTTTTCTGATCCATCTCTTGGCACCGCTGAAGATCTTGTTCAGGGGACGTTTGGTCTATCGCATTACGGATTTTCATCCCGAATGTTTGATGGCATCCCTCGACCGTCCTTCCCGCACCCTTCGGATCCTCCAAAGGCTTACAAATTTCTGGCGGCGGCGTGTCGATGCTTTCGAGGTCCTGGGCGAAGACCAGTGGCGGCGCCTGGGTGAGCAAGGAATTCCGGATGGGCGGATCTCGTTGGTGCGCGACGGCTCGCCGATCACGTTTCCCGAAAAGAGCGTCGCGAGGACCTTGCCGCCGGACCTCCAAGGCAAATGCGTCCTACTTTACTCGGGAAATTTCGGCGTAGCCCATGATTGGGAAACAGTTGCGCAAGGCTATGAGCTGCACCATCGGTCGGGGTCGGGCAAAGTCCGTCTCTGGCTGAATGCCACAGGCGGCGGCGCCGAATTGTTGTCGAATTGCCTAACAACCCGAGGCGTGCCGTTTTTTCGTTCCACTCCCGTTCCTTTGGAACAACTGGCCGGCCTTCTCCTGTCTGCGGACGCCCATCTCATCACGCTCAAGGACGCTTTTGTCGGTTTTGTCATGCCATCGAAGATTTATGCTTCTCTTGAACTGCGCGCACCGCTGATATTCGTGGGCAGCCCGGAATCGGATGTCGATTTGCTCGCCCGACAGGCGGGTCTGCCCTACTGGCGGGTAGCCTGCGGCGACGCCGCAGGCTTCGCTCGAGCTCTCGAAAACCTTGCAGATCAACGAAATCGCCAGAGCAGATGATATTTGCCTTTGGCATGCTAATTGTGGTGGCATCACTTAATCGTAACTTCATAATTTAACGAATGAGGCTGTTCACTTCTTGGTTTTCGGCCTTTTTTGGAGTAAGGTAAACCCACTTGGGGTGTGAATGGCCGGCATAAGGTGTGATGCCGTGCAACTGTACTTTTGGGGGCTGTCTATGATGATGGTATTGCTGCGTCCGATCGCAACAATATGCACTGTAGCGGTAGTTTTCGCCGGGGCGGCTTATGCGCAGACTTTGAGCCCAGCTTCGGGCGATAGCCGCTTGGTGGCGCAAGCGCCGCCGGTAGACCAGACAGACCCTAAAATGCAGGCTCTGCAGGCGGCCATCGATTCGAAGGACACGACGGCAATCTTCAATCTGCTCAACCAGACGCCGCGCGACCAGCGGGGGCCGATGGCGGCGCTGTTGCTTTCGGCGGCGCAGAACCTGGTGGTCTCCGACAAGCAATTTGCCGCGAGCTTGGCGGCCCTGGCGTTCGCCAGCGGCGGCTTGACGGGCGCCCAGCAGAACATCGCCATTGCAGTCATCCGGAATGCGCCGGGTGGGCTCGCCATTGTCGCCAACCTGCTGTCGAACAGCCCGACGGGAGGTTTCGGTTTTTCCAATGTGACGACGCTTGCCCTCGTCAATCTGGTCGTTGCCGAAAACCAGAATCAGACCCAAGCCAGTCCGAACTGATCGGTTGCGGCAAGATTGAGAATTTAAGGACGGAAGAGTATCGAGTGTGAGGACGGGGAGATGAAGGATATGGGCCAGCCGACTAGGCCGTGGTTTTCGACGTTGGTGAAAGTGTCGATACGCCCTTTTTACTTCTTTCTCCTGGCGACGGGCGCTTGCCTGGGCTGCGTGGGATGGGCAACGCCATCGTTCGCGCAAGCGAGGGATGCTACGCCTGTAACCAGTCCCGTCCTGACCGGCCCCGGCGCTCCGCCGTTGGCTCCGGTCGGCCCGCCCCCTACTACCCAGGAAGAACTCGGCATTACCCTAGGCTCGTTCCGGCTCTTCCCAACCTTGGACCTGCGCGCCGGTTACGACACCAACGTCTTCGCCCAACCGGCCGGACAGCAGACGGGCTCCGCCTACGAAGCAATCCGACCGTCTGTGGACCTGCGGTCGGACTGGAACAACCATATGCTCAATTTGGGCGCGTATGGCGTGTTCGGCTTTTACAACAGCGCCTCGTCCCAGAACTATCAGAACTTCGGCTTCACGACGGACGGCAGGCTCGATATCCAGCACGACTGGTATGTAAGCGCAAGCGGGGCTTTCACCCGTACGACCGAAGCGCTGGGCACCCCCGACGTGGCTCAGGCTCAAAATCCGACGGTTGTATGGGCGGTGCCCCTCAGCCTGTCCATGTACCAGCGTTTCAACCGGCTGTTCTATCAGGCCAGCGTTGGAGCTGCGGGCTACCGCTACCAGAACTTCAGCGCGCTCACCACGAGCACCCTTCCCGATACCAGCCGCGACCGCAACGAGTTTGGCGAGTCGTTGCGCGCCGGCTATGAGCTTTTCGAAGGCTTCGATTTCTGGGTACAGGGCGGGCTGAATCAACGCAGCTACTTGCAGTACACCAACATTGCCGGTCAACAGCGCGATTCCACCGGTTGGACGATCACGGGTGGTTCGACGGTCGATTTGGGTGGAATCAGCAAGCTCGAAGGCTTTGTCGGCTACACGCAGCAAACCTATTTCAACCCTGGGCTTACGACGCCAGCCGTGACTTTCGGTTTGGGCGGTGTCTGGAACGGCTATCAGCCCTTGATTGTACGCCCGTTTGTCATTCGATCCATCAATGAAACGGCGTACACCAACTACCAGGACTACACGTCGACCACCATCGGCGCGGAGTTTCTCTACACCATCCAGGAAGGCTGGGTGCTGAATGCCGGCGGCTCGTTCAGCCTCTTGGACTATGCGCCAGTTCCCGGCGCAGTCGGTGCTTTCCAGCACACCGACAATTTCTATCGTGCGTCCCTTGGGTTGCAGTACTCCATCCGGCCTCAGATCTCGCTCGGCCCACTGTACGAGTTTGCCGCGGGCAATGGACCGGATCCGAACACGAGCCCAAACTATACTCGCCACATCATCATGCTGAGGCTCGTCGCCAGGCGGTGAGGTAAAACCGCTTCGGGCTGGAAGGGGCAATCTGCAGGGGATTTGTTTGGTGTCTTCGGATCGTGTCGCAGCGAAGTTTGCCGGTATTGCGCTCGTCGTGGCCGCCTGTGTCATGGCCATCGCCGGTGCTTGGTCGTTTGCGCAGGCGGCGGACTACAAGCTGGGCGCCGGCGACAAGGTCCGTGTCGTGGTGTTGGCCGATCCGGAATTCTCCGGCGAGTACGAGGTCGATGCCGGAGGCAACATCTCCGTGCGCATGATCGGCCGATTGTCGGTGCTGGGAATGACGACGGCCGAGCTGGAAGCAGCGTTGACGGAGCGTTACCGGTCGGGTGGCTATTTGCGCAATCCCAAGCTATCGGTCGAGTTGTTGAGCGCGCGGCCGTTTTTTGTGTTGGGCGAGGTCGTCAAGCCCGGCTCCTACCCGTACGTTGCCGGTCTTACCGTCGCGCAGGCGGTAGCGATCGCCGGAGGCTACACCCGTCGCGCGTCGAGTTCCCGGATCAAGGTCAAGCGTTTTGGCAGTCCGGCCGGCAGCGAGGATTCGGTCACTGAGGATTCAATCATCAATCCCGGTGACATCCTCAGAGTTCCGGAGCGTTATTTTTAGCATTTCGACCGTTCAAGTACGGCGGGGCCGGGGGGCTTAGCCGACGGCCGAGAGTTTAGTGATATTGCCGCAGACGACCCAGGGGTGTGTCGTCGACATCGGCCTTAGTATCGTCACGTTTCTGCGTGATGTCTGCAATTGGGGAACAAGGGAAGGGCAGTTGTGAACCAGATTTCTTCGAAGTCAGCGAGTGCTGGCTTATCTCTCGCGTCCGCGCCGATACCCGGCCACACCGAGAACGAGTTGCGCGAATGGATGCGCCTGCTCAATCGCCGCAAGACGATGATCATCGGCATCGGCCTGCTGGCGGTCGCTCTGACAGCGCTGATCGTGGCGCAGATGACCCCGCTCTATCGGGCGTCGGCGCGGGTCATGCTCGACACGCGAAAGTTCAAGGCGGTCAGCACGGAGCAGGCTCTATCCGGCTTCGATACGATGAATGTCGGCGCCTTGCAGACCGAGCTCGAGATCATCAAATCAGAGGATCTGCTGGGCCGCGTCGTGGACAAGCTTGGTCTGGCGGCCAACTCCGATTTCAACGGAACCAGGCCGCCAGACTTCGTGACCGATGCCATGGCTCCCCTGCGCAATCTTTGGGGCATGGCGCTTGCGACATTGGTTCCGAGCGCGCCCCATGCAACACCCGCACAGACACAGAAGGTGAGAGCTGAGGATTCCGATCCCCGCCGCCGCCGCGCCATCGGCGCGATCGCGAGCCGCCTTACGGTGACTCTCGTCGGCCGCACCTTCATCATCCTGATTGCGGTCGAGACTCCCAACGGCACCCTGTCGGCGCAGGTCGCCAATGCGATTGCCGACATGTACCTGGTCGATCAGCTCGACGCCAAGTACGAGGCAAACAAGCGGGCCACCGAGTGGCTCGAGGAGCGCCTCGGGGAACTGCGTCGCGGGCTGCAGGTGGCCGAGGACCAGGTTGCGACTTATCGACGTGACAAGGGACTGCTCGGCAGCCCTGAGGGGGCGGTTTCCTCCCAGACATTGAACGATGTGAACGCCAGCTATACCAAGGCCCGCGCGCGGCGTATCGAGCGCGAGGCGCGATTGGTCGCGTTGCGCCGCGCCATGGTCAACACCAACGAGCTGGCGAACATCTCCGAAGTTACGAGCAACCCTACCTTGGGTGCCCTGCGGGTGCAGGAAATCGAGCTTGGCCGAAGAGTCGCGGAACTCTCCGAGAGGCTGGGCGAAAATCATCCGCGATTGATCCAGGCACGCAACGAGCTGGGCTCGGTTCGCGGCCGTTTTGCCGCCGAAACCCAGCGCATTGCCGTCGCCATCCAGGCCGAGCTGGACGCGGCAAAGTCGGAAGAGGACCAGCTCAAGGTCCAGGTCGATCGGGCATCGTCCGTATCGGGCGAAGCCAGCCAATATGAGGCGGAGCTGAAGCAGCTCGAACGCGAGGCTCAGTCCAACCGCGCCATCTATGAAAGCTTCCTCAATCGCTTCAAGGAGCTGCGTGAGCAGCAGGACATCCAGCGCCCCGACGCGCGCGTGCTGGCTTATGCGCGCCCTTCTTTTTCACCATCGTTTCCCCAGTATCAGTCCGCCTTGGCGATCGCCTTTGCCATCGGTTGCCTGCTCGGCATGGCAGGGGCGGTCACCGTCGAGAAGCTGGATCGCGGCTTCCGGTCGTCGTCACAGATCGAGAAGGCGACGGGTCTTGCCGTGCTGGGCATGGTGCCGATGCTCAAAGGCATACGAACGGGCCGTGCGTCGATGCTGGCGCAGGTCGTCGGTCGCACCACGTCGTCGGCCAGCGAGGCGCTGCGCGGCGTCTACACCGCCATTACCTTGGGCACGCTCGACCGAACGCCGCGCATCATTGCCGTCACCTCGGCGGCTCCCGGCGAGGGCAAGACGACTTTCTCCTGTTCGTTGGGCGCGCTTCTCACCAAGATGAATGCCTCGCGCCGTGTCTTGATCGTCGATCTCGACTTGCGCCTGGCCCGCCTCGCCGAAACGTTTGGCGTCAAGGACAAGCGCGGCGGCACGATCGACGAGTTCCTCCTCGGAACGAAGACCTTGGAGGAGTGCCTCCATGTCGATCCGGCGTCCGGCGTCCACTACATCTGCGCGCGTCCCGACACGCCGAATGCGCCCGACGTGCTCGAATCGGAGGCGATGAGGAACGCGCTCGCGCTCTTCCTCGAGCGTTACGAGCTGGTGATTCTGGATTGCCCGCCTGTCATGGCGTTCTCCGATTCGCGCATCATCTGCCGGCTGGCCGACTACACGATCTTCCTCATCTTCTGGGCGAAAACGCCGCGCGAGGTCGCCCTCAACGCGCTGAGCTTGCTGAGGACCGTGACGGATCGGGTCGGAATCGTGGTCAACAAGGTCGACTTGGCCAAGCACGTCCGCTATGGCTACGGCGACTACGGCTACTATTATTCCCGCTACCAGTCGGATTACTACAAGAACGCGGGCAAAAATGCATGAACAGACGGCATTCTGGCCCAACCTAGACGGCGCTCCGCGAACGTTCCGAGCGTAGGTCGACTGTCGTGTTTGAACGCTGGTTCCGTGGCCGGCCGTCTCAATCGACGACGGCACGTATCGCGGACGGGCTGGCGGTCTATGCCATCGGCGACATCCATGGCCGGTTGGACCTGCTGACGGCCTTGCTGGCGCAGGTCGCCGCCGATGGCGAGCGGCATCCGGCAGACCAAAGGCGGCAACTCGTATTCCTCGGCGACTATATCGATCGCGGCACGGAGAGCCGTGGCGTCATCGATGCGTTGCTTCGCCCCGGATGGCCGGATTTCCCGCGCATCTTCCTGATGGGAAACCACGAAGACGCCATGCTCGAGTTCCTCGACGAGCAGAGCGACGGCGTGGCCTGGCTGACCTATGGCGGCCTGGAAACCTTGCTGTCCTATGGAGTGGCGATCAGGCGATTGCCGACCAGCGCCGCTTCCGCCGCCGAACTCAGGGAGACTTTGCGGGCAGCGGTGCCGCAAGACCATGTCGACTTCCTGCGCCGCTGCGTGCTCAGTCATGCCGAAGGAGACTACGTGTTCGTGCATGCCGGAGTCCGGCCGGGTCGTCCCCTGGAACAGCAGGACCGACGGGATCTGCTGTGGATACGCGACGAGTTTCTGAGAGTTGCCGGCGCTCTGCCCGGCAAAGTTGTCGTTCACGGCCATACCATCTGCGATGCGCCGCAGGATCTGGGCCACCGCATCGACATCGATACGGGAGCGTTTGTCAGCGGCAGGCTGACTTGCCTCGTCCTGCGCGGCACGGCCCGGCGCTTCCTGACGACGGGCCCGAGCAGCTAGGCTGTTCGGACCTTCAGGCGCCGTCGATCACCGGAATGGGTATATTCGGCTGAAACAGAAAGCAATCTTCGATGAACACGATCGACGTACAGTGGCGCAACGAAACACCGGGAGCGAAGCCGAAGAAATCGACGCGTTGGCAATCTCGCTTGCTCACTTCGTTGTAAAATCCGTAGCCATCGGCATTTTCGAGGATGATCGCGCCACCGGGCGCCAGGTATTCGAAGGCCAATGCCGTCGCCTCCTGCCGCAAATGCCCGTCGATGACGATGATGTCGAAGGCGCGGACTGGATTGGCTTTGATAAGGTCCCTGACCGGCTGCAGGCTTGGTGTCGCGGCTGACAGGGGAACGTGATGCAGGCTGACGTTGCTGCCGATTTGCGATTGTAGCTTGGCTAGCCACTCTGCCCGTTGTTCGACGGTGAATACCGAACGGGCGCGCGCCGACCACCACAGCGTCGACTGACCGCCACCGAACTCGAGCACATGGCAGTTTTGGAAGTCCCGTTGGGCGAGAAAATCTATCGCGGGATTAGGTGTACCAGGGTATCGGCCTGCCGTCGGCGCCGCGGGCCGACGTGGCGATGCTGCTTTTCCAGTGTCCAGTCGTCAGGCTGAACCTGACCGGCGTAACCAGCCCCGTCGTGACAGCTCGAAGCGGACGCCACATACTTTTAGGTAGCATCCGCTTCAGCCATGCAGCAGAGCGATGCAAACGTCCCGATGTCATTGTTGGCGCCCCCCGCCAGCTCTTTTGGCAATTACGCCAGCTTCGTACAGTTTCGGATCCGCCTTCTTGAGGCTGGCGGCATCCGCCTGGCTGTGGAACCAGTCAGCCGCGAACCGTTCTCCACGGCAAATTCCCTGCTAACAGGGAAAATAACAGGGAATTTTAACGATTCGGGGCCGCCTAGATCGCCCTTTGAGCGAAGTAAGCCCCATTTTACGGTGCTTTGGTGCGGCACTCGTCGATTTGGGAACAGGGAATTGTTCCGCAGGAACAGGCAATTTCTGAAGACGAACAGGGAATTGTTCGGCATCGATCAGGGAAGATGGATTATCCTATTCCCTCGAATCGATGGGGTGCGGCTGCCGGCAAGTGAGTTGCCATCGGCACATTATTGCCAACCAAGCCCCCAGTCGGACTCCGGCCCCCTTGACACCTTCGAATCCGCCTGGCCGCCGCGGCGGCCCGTCGATCCTGCGACGCGGGCCGCCTGTGCCGGGCAATCCCTGGAGGCTTGACCATGGCAATGCTGTTCAGAGACCCGTTCGACGCCCTCTTCCAGTTCCAGCAGGCGCTCGACCAACTGCGCGCCAGCGACTGGCTGCAAACAGGCCCAAGCGGCGGCGGCAGCTACCCGCCGCTCAACGTGTTCCGCAAGGGCGACGACATCATCATCATCACCGAGGTGCCAGGCGTGCAGAAGGCCGACCTCAGCATCGAGGCCAAAGGCAATACCATCCGCATCGCCGGCTCCAAGAGCGTGGGCCAGGACGACGAGGCGAGCGTGCACCGCCTGGAGCGCCGCGGCGGGCAGTTCGACCGCGCACTCACTTTGCCTATCGAGATCGACGCCGAGCGCATCAAGGCGGAATGCCGCGACGGCATCCTCGCCCTCTACCTGTCGCGCGCCGAAAGGGACAAGCCACGCAGCATCGCGATCACCTGAACGCAAGGGAGAAAGTCATGTCGCAGCCGCTCGCAGTGCAGGAGAAGAAGGAGCTGGTTTCCAAAGGCGAGAAGACGGTGCCCGCACGCTACTACGTGCCCAGTACCGACATCAACGAGACCGAGGACGCGCTCAAGCTGGTCATGGAGGTGCCGGGCGTCGACCGCAAGGACGTCGACATCCGGCTCGAAGACGACGTGCTGCGGGTCGAGGCCCGCATCGACACCGCCAAGTACGAGGGCATGGAGCCGCTCTATACCGAATACAATGTCGGCCATTTCGCGCGCGCCTTCACGCTGCCGCATCGCATCGACCAGCAGCAGATCGGCGCGGCGCTGAGCGACGGCGTGCTGACTTTGACATTGAAGAAGGTGCAGCAGGCTCAGCCACGGCGGATCGAAATTGGGTAGATAGCCGAGGGGTCCCTCGGCCTGCCTCTGGCTTTTTGCGCTGCGCGCTTCTTGCCTGCCGTCCCTTCAGGGAGCACCAGCATGGCCCGCGTATTGATCATCGGAGCCAGCAAGGGCATTGGGCTCGAGACGACGCGCCAAGCGCTCGAGGCCGGGCATCGAGTGCGCGCGC